>Ga0315275_10001042_pt1 | contig 23865 bp, 18 predicted proteins | sample YL17G03_0_MG_FD_205557 | JGI IMG/M metagenome (GOLD analysis project Ga0315275, IMG submission 205557) | Sediment microbial communities from Yellowstone Lake, YNP, Wyoming, USA - YL17G03_0 | ecosystem: Environmental > Aquatic > Freshwater > Lake > Sediment | place: USA: Wyoming | collected...
TCTTTTCGTATCCCTTGCACAATTCTTCTTATTACCTGAGTCACCAGCGGCCGGGAAAGTGAAGAGATATATTTCCGTAGCTCCTCAGATTGCAGAATCTCTTCAATGCTGGGAATCTGTCTGAGTTTTTTGCTTTTTACCACTCTACTTTTATCCTGCATCTTTTATCTTTGATTATCTCACCAACGATGGAGGAATTTTTAACCCCTCTTTTTTCCAGGGAGCCCAAAAGCTTTTGAGCTTTACTTTTTGAAACGCTGATAAGAAGCCCCCCTGACGTCTGGGCATCGCACAATATTAATTTTGCTTCTTCACAGATATCTTTTCCCCAATCAACCTTGCCTTCCATAAAATTCCGGTTGGATACAGTTCCCCCTGGAACAATCTTTTGTTCAGCTAACTTCCAGGCGTAATCGAGAACCGGTATATTGGACAAATAAATCTTTGCTCCAACACCGGAGGCAGAAGTCATCTCGCAAAGATGCCCCAGGAAACCATAACCAGTTATATCAGTACAGGCTTTTACACCGAATTTTAGCATAATCTCAGAAGCAGTTTTATTCAGTTCACTCATTACCTTCACAACCTCTTTAACCATTTCTGGTGATGCCTTATCTCTTTTAATGGCTGTGGTGATTATCCCGATACCTAAGGGTTTAGTCAGGATTAGGATGTCACCTGGCTTTGCGCCAGCATTACTCACGATTTTTTTTGGATGAATTATCCCATTAACTGAAAGCCCGTAAATCGGCTCTTTGGTTTTCAGGGTATGTCCTCCGATGATAGAAATGCCAGCTTCCTTAGCTTTATCCGCTCCGCCTTTCAAAATCTTCTCCAGATAAGATAAAGGCATAAGCTCCTTCGGATAACCTACGATATTCAAAGCCGAGATCGGTTTTCCTCCCATAGCATAGATATCGCTTAAGGAATTAGCAGCCGCGATAGAGCCGTAGTCGTACGGATCGTCCACCACAGGAGGAAAGAAATCCACGGTCTGCACCAGGGCTAAATTCTCTGTGAGCTTGTATACCCCGGCATCGTCCACGCTGTTATAACCTATCAGCACCCGGTTATTTTTAATCTTTGGCAGATGACGCAGAACCTGCGTCAGGTCCTGAGGACTACATTTTGCCGCTCAGCCAGAACTTGAAGCCAAGGTCGTCAGCCTGATTTTTTGTTTAGTCTCCATAATATTTTTAACACTTAATTTCTTGAATTTCATACATTTTTATATTATCTCGGTTCATATTCTTACCTCATAAAAGTTAAATTTCACCTAACGGCCGAGCGTATCTGAAGTTCCGAGCCCGCAGGCGAGGAATTTGAGCGAAGGTGCGAAGCACCGTAGCCAGATACGCTCTGTTATGTGCTGTGTGGCAAATCATTTTCTCCTCCATAGGAACTTAAGAATTGACCGAAAGCGAAAAGTGCATCATCGACTCTTTTTAATCTTTTTACTATCTCTTTAATGTCCGACTCGTGCCCTTTTGGTTTTTCTACAATGATGTCTAAAGATATAGCGATTTGAAAGAAGTAATCCCTATATTGTTGATATCCTCCATCCCAGTCTTCTGGGGTCTTTGTGAGCTTCTGCGTTGAGAAGTCACGAAAAACATTCTGATCTGCAATGGGATATTCAAATGGTCGAGCAATATGAAATAGAAAAATTCGCCATACAAATCCATTCGGAAAAATCTTTTCTGTTTCGTTTTTAAAATCATTTACACCTATTTCACCTCGCCTGAACTTGTTAATCTGCTCTCTTTTTTCTATCACCTTCAGAACTTTTTTATTTTCATTCCCTTTTCTTGGACCAGATAATATTTTTTCTGTAAGCATTCTTGGATCTTTCCAACGTAGCAATCGTTTGACGTTTTGCTCAGATAAGTTATTGCCAAGATTCAATTCATCGATATAATCAATTACTTCATCGCTATCAAAAGCTTTTACTGAATCATATGAGTATTGTTTACTCCAATAATCAACGAATTGCTTAGCTATGGTGAGGTCAAATTCTCCGAATTGTTTAACATTTAAAATGAACATTTTCTATCTCCTGTGATAGCCACATTGCACATAACTTGTTCATAAGCGAACTACTTCGCTTTTTGTCCTGTTTCGGGATTATAGACGAAGTATTTCGTTTATACCTACTATCTATTCCCTCTCATCTCTTCCATCAAGGGAAGGTTGGGCAGGGGTGCCCAACCTATGAAGTATCTACATTATTCCCTCTCCCCTCTACGAGCCGTAAGGCATTTATCGGCTTGCGGGAGAGGATTAAGGAAGCCACGCTCCTTTATCCCTCCCATCAAGGGAGGGAAAATTTAGAGCGTCGGGCAAGGGTGCCCGACCTACGGTTAATCAGCTTCTCTTCCCCTCGTAGGCGGGGCTCCCAGCCCCGCGAATAAGGTACCTTGCTCTTGTGCTTGCCAGGTCCCCTGACCTGGTTCGCCTCTGGCGAATCGGGTCAGGGGACCCGACGCTCACCGAAAAACTCTTTCTCCAATTAGCGGAAGGGGTGGGAATCGAACCCACCACCCCGATTTTTGGTCAGGGACGACGGATTTGAAGTCCGCGAGGACCACCAGATCCCATCCTCTTCCTTCCGGAAAGGAATATAAAATTAACAAATTAGATTTGCAAGGAAATTATGATGAGTCCACAGCGTCCGACAGAAACGTAGGACGTTACGAGTTGTAGGGGCGAACCTACGTGTTCGCCCGAATATTCAAGGCAGACACGCAGGTCTGCCCCTACATTTCCCTTTACTCTTGAACCTTTAAACCTTTGAGCATATGAACCCCCGCCTTGAGGTCAAGGCGGGGTTACCGATCCAAGAACACAGGACAGAACAATGTTCTGTCCCTACATTTTTTGCTTCGCCAAAGGCGGAGCCCTACGATTTACCCTATGACCTATTACCTACCACCTATCACCTTTTTTAAATCGACCTTCCTAAAAGCTTCATCGGGTCTTGGACCGCCATTGTCTCTTTGACCATAAATGCTTCTCCATATCTGACCCCGATGAGAGAACCGTAATAAGCCGCCCTGATTCTCATAAAGTCGAAAACATCCATTCCAGGAATAAGAACGTCTTTTCGCCCTTTCATATCTTTAAACTGAGATTTATAGCAGCCTACCGCTCCCAGTTTTCTTTCCAATTGCTCGGTAATATCAACCACAAAGGAACAAGCCACTTCTCTAAAAGAAGTGGAGTAGATTATCTTATAAGGACGGTGATTCTCACCCGGAACCTTGAGCTTTGCCAGGCCTGAAAGATAACAGGCATCATATCCTAACCTGGAACAGTTAGCATGGTCTGGGTGCCTTTGTTCCCAATAGGGTAATATGACCAGATGAGGCTTATATTTTCTTATTACCCTGACCAGCTTTATTTTATTCTCGCGTGTCAGCTCGACTCCTGAATCCGGCAATTTAAGATTTTCCCTGACCTGTATCCCCATCATTTTAGCCGCACATTTAGCCTCAATACCTCTCAGCCGAGCAGAGCCCCTGGTCCCCATCTCTCCCTGGGTCAGGTCAACAATGCCAACTTTATAACCTGAATCGACTAATTTAATAAGTGTTCCTCCATAAGTGATCTCTGCATCATCCCGGTGAGCCGCAATAGCCAGAACGTCTAATTTCACACCTTACCTCCTTTCTTAGGAAAGGTCGTAGGTTATAGGTGGGTAGGTGTTAGGTTTTCCCCCTACCTCCTACGACCTATGACCTATCACCTTTTCGTAGTATTTTTCATATTTCGGAACAATCAATTTGGAATCGAATTTTTCTACTGCTCTTTTTCTGCAGTTTTCTCTGAACTTTTTTAATCTATTTTCGTCTGACAAAAGCTCAATCCCTTTATCAGCCATAAACCCTACATCACCCAAAGGGCCCAAAAATCCGCTCTCTCCATCTATGACCACTTCTGGCAATCCTCCTGTTTTGGTAGCGATTACTGGAACTCCACAGCTCATTGCCTCTAAAGCCACCAGCCCGAAACTCTCCTGGTCACTTGGCAGAAGAAATAGGTCAGCTAAAGGCAGGAGATTCTCTACATAGTCCTGTCCACCCAAAGAGATAACTTTATCCTCGATACCGAAATCTCTGGAAAGGGAAAGAGCCTTGCTAAGATCGGGACCATCGCCTATCAAAACCAGCTTTGACGACAGCTTCTTATCGATTAAGTGAAATATCTTAATAATGTCCTCAACTCTTTTCACTGGACGAAAATTGGAGATATGCATCAGGATTTTTTCCTCATCCTTGGCAAACTGTCTTCTCCGGGCTTGGTCCTCTCTTTGAATGAACCTCTCCGTGTCCACAAAATTCGGAATCATCTCGATCTCATTTTTTAACCCGAACTCATCCCGGGTCCTTTTTTTCAAAAACTCGGAAACCGTAGTAACCCCGTCGCTTTCCTCTATGCTGAATTTAGTAATTCCGCGGAAAGATTGGTCAGCACCCACCAGGGTTATGTCTGTGCCGTGTAGAGTGGTTATCACTTTTGGACTATGCTCCTTCAAGATGCTCTTGGCTAAAAAAGCCGCAGTGGCGTGAGGTATGGCATAGTGAGCATGCAAAAGGTCTAAAGACCACAGCTCTGCTATTTCTGCCATTTTACAGGCTAAGCTCAAAGTATAAGGCGGGAATTTGAAAAGAGGGTAATTGGAAACCTCCACCTGATGATAATAGAGATTTTCAATAAATCTCTGCAGCCTGAAAGGAGGCGAATAGGTGATGAAATGAACCTGATGTCCCCTTTTTGCCAGCTCTATCCCCAATTCTGTGGCAACTACGCCACTTCCTCCCGGGACCGGATAACAAGTAACTCCTATGCGCATCGAATCATCCTACCTCTATTAACTGGTGGTCAATTTTTTCGATCTTCACTTTATTATATAGAAAATCTACGAATCCAAAACCGTATTTTATCAAATAAGGTGAAAGGTTTAAAACCCTTTCCTGAAGTTTATTAGCCGGAAAAAGATTATTCTTGGCTTTATAGACCTGCTCTTTGAGAGTCTGATCTTTCTGCCGGTAAGCTTGAAAAAGTTTTTCACCCAATCTTTTTAACTCGAAATCGATCTTCCCTCTGGTAGTTTCCAGATTTTGTTTCAGGGCTGGCTCTGAGGAAATAAGCTCCTGCTCAAGGCTATCCAGAATTTTTAATATCTCGTTTTTTTTCTTCTCTAAAGTATTTTCCAGAGGGTCTGGAAATTTCTTTTTTAAAACCGAGTTTATCAGTATTTCCGGGTCCTGAAATAGATCGATAAATTCAAGAGAATATTTTTGAAGCACCTGCTTGATTTTATCTTCTATCAAAGTGATGCTGGCACGGGGATAGACTACAGGCATGGGAACATCGAAAAATTCAAAAACTGATTTCAACTGGGCATAATAGCTGATCTCGCCCGGACCACCGATATAGGCTGCAGTTGGGAAAAGATAACTTCTCATCAAAGGAAGCAAAAGAACGTTCGGGCTAAGCCTTTCAGGTTCTTCTTCGATTATCTGGCTCAATTCATTTTTGTTGAGTTTTCTATCTACCCCATCTATCTGGATTGCCTCTCCACTCCATTTCAGGGTAGATCTCTTCTCCTCGACTTCTAAAAATAGATTCACCATCTCCTCTGATTTTACTACCTGTTGATGGTAACCTGAAGATTCCAGAGTTTTACCAGTTTCTTTTGCCAGTTTCATTGATTTAGACGGATTTTCTATCTCTTTAAGGAAAAAATCAACTGCCAACTTTTTTAATTCCTTATCTCCAGGGTCGACAATAACCAGACCATATTTGCCTAATAATCTGGTTATCCATTTAGCAAAGGAGGCTGAGATACTCTCTCCTTTGGAATAGCAATTCTCAAGTGCCTGGACAACTTCATCCTTGAACTCGGTCGGATGAAGTGATGATGCGAGCTTCTCCACACAGGAGTTGATTTCCTCCTCCAGGACAACTTTATACATAGGCTCGCCAGAAGGAGTTTTCGCAGGAGAATATCTGATCTCTTCAAGTTGATTTTCTTTATCTATGATAGAAGTTGATCTGACCTCTTCGAAGTCGTGGTCCTCCGAATCAAGCCAGAAAAGGGGTATAAAGCTTCTGGAGAATCTGAAGGATAATTCCTGAGCTAATTTAATTGTGGTGAGAGCCTTATAGATGATGAACAGTGGTCCCCCTAAAAGACACGTCTGCTGACCCGTAAAAATCACCAGGGAGTCCGGTTCCTTAAGAAACTCTATCTTCTTATAAACTTCTTCTGGAGAATCAAACCTTCGACTCTGTTCTTTGAGAATGGAGGAAAGTTTCTCTCTCTGATATTTTCTTTCCTTTATCGATTTAAGAACCCTTAGATAGTTTTTATCTTTACGAAAATCGCCAGCATAGAATCTTTCCACTTTCCCGAAATCATAAAGGAAATCGGAAAAAAGCTTCGTAGCGCCCGGTATTTTCCTGAAATCGACTGGCATAAGCTTCAATCGGAAAACTGGCTTTCCATCCCGCTCCTCTCAAAGAGCATCACCAGCGATTTCCTTTTGGACCTGGATTTGTGCCACTGTCCCTTCTTCACCAGAACCCCCTCTCCTTTCTTTAAAACCATTTTTTCCTTATCAAACTCTAATTCGATCTTCCCATCCAGAACGTAGAAAAACTCATCATAGGGATGATTATGCTTTTTATATTCCCCCTTGATCATCGAAAGCAGGATATTGGCATCACCTACCCTGCTCACGGGAATTGGTTTAAAAGGGTCTTTTACTTTTCTCCCCTCTTTTAAAAGGTCTATCTTGGGCATCTTAACTCCTTTTTAGATATATTTATGTTTGTCTTTAAACTCGCATTTTTGGAAAAGAACGCAATCCCCGCACAAAGGGATCCTGGCTTTGCAGATTTTCCTGCCGTGCTGGATAAGATTCAGATGAAAAGGGTAAACCAGAGCTGGCGGAATTTTGTTCTGCAAAAGGATGTGAGCTTTTTTAGAGTCGGTTTTCCAGGGAATCAGACCCAGCCGTTTGCTGACCCGTAAGATGTGAGTATCCACCGGCAAAACTGGTCTACCTAAGGCAAAGAGCAACACGCAGGCGACGGTTTTATCTCCCACACCCGTGAAATGGCGCAGATACTCCTTGACCTTTTCCGTATTCCATTTCTTAAGAAAGGCAAGACTCACCATCCCTTTTTCTCTATAGATTTGATTGAGAATATTCTTTATCCTTTCTGCTTTAATTTTTTCAAGTCCCCCAACTTTAATGCTCTGGACGATTTTACTCAAAGGTGCCGATCTTAACTCTTCCCAGTTTTTGAAATGATGCTTTAAATTCCTATAGGCTCTATGACTGTTATTATCCGAGGTATTCTGTGAGAGTATCGTCGCAATCAACTCTGACAGAGGATCATTGGTAGGCTTTAACAATTTCTTACCGTATTCTTTCTTTAGTAGATTTTCAATAACTTTTATGTTCTTTGAATTTTCCACCATTATGACCTTATGAAATTACCAGTTGATGATATTTCGTAAAATAGGTGCTCTGTGAAAGCCTGGAAGTGATTACCGCAGCTATGCTCACCGCACAGATGAGCATATAGACCACGATTATCTGAAGCTTCACCGCCTGAAGTGGACTGGCGCCGGCTAAGATCATTCCGGTCATCGCTCCGGGAAGCTGAACCAGACCCACGATTTTCATAAGATTTAGAGTCGGTATCATTGCTGCCCTGACTGTGGCTTTGAAAGAATGCTCTACTGCCTGAGTTGAGGTTACTCCCAGAGCAAGGGCTTGTTCTATCTGGTCCTTTTTGTTTTTCATCTCCGAGTGCATCCTCTCCAAGGCTAAAGCCGCAGCATTGGTGGAGTTTCCAATAGTCATACCAGCCAGAGGAATGACATATTTCGGGTCAGCAGGTATGACTCCTAACAGAAGCAATGCTCCTAAGGTAAAGAAGGTCCCGACCCCGATAGAAAAAGCGGAGATTGTGAAACCCTTCAAACTTCCTTTAGTCCTGGAACCAGCGGTCTGACCGCCTACAAGAACCATAATCAGGATAACCAGTAAGATCAACCAGAGGTTGTTCAGGTCAAAGACCAGTTCCAGGGCATACCCGACGGCTATAAGCTGGACAAAGGAGCGCAATATGCCGATGAGAAGGTCTTTTTCTAAATCGAGTTTCCTGAAATACGATATTCCTATTGAAACAGCTACCAGGACCAAAGCCAAGAGCACTTCTTTAATACCACCTATCACTTTTCCTCCTTTACCAGCTCCCCTCTGATAAACTTTTGAGCTAACAAATTATTTGGGCTTTTCAAAACTATTTCCGGCTCCCCTTCTTCAACTTTCTCACCAGCTATCAGAATGACGCATCTGTGCCCCAACCTCTGCGCCTGGCTCAGATTGTGAGTGATGAAAAGTATAGTCAGCTTCAACTCCTGGTTTAAATCTTTGATAAGCTTTTCGATTTGTAGAGTAGCCGTAGGATCTAAGGCTGAGGTCGGCTCATCTAAAAGTAAAACTTCAGGTTTATGCATAAGAGTTCGCGCTAAAGAGACCCTCTGTCTTTCACCGATGGATAATTCCTGCGAATCTCTTTTAAGAAAATTCGAATCCAGGCCGACCAGGTTCAGGCATTTCTCCATTTCTTCGTCACTTTTTTCATCGCTGACCTTCAGTCCAAATCTCAGATTTTCCTCTACCTTTCCGTCAAACATAACCGGAACCTGAAAAACCAGACTGACTTTTTTTCGCAGGTTCAACACTTCAAGCTCTTTTATATCGATCCCGTCTAAGCAGATAGAGCCTGAGGAAACCTCCTCCAGCCTGTTTATAAGCCGTAACAAGGTGCTTTTACCGCTCCCCGAAGGACCCAGAATAGTGCAGATCTCCTCCGGCTGGATGGAGAGATCTACCCCTCTCAGAATTTCCATCTCTTTTAAATCATTACCTTTCTTTACTAACCTTTTTCTGGTGACTTTTTTTAGTTCTATTTTGCACATATAGATTTGAAGAAGATTAACATTTAGCGAATTATATCACAAAAAAAGTTTATTGTCAATTTTTTTTGTTAAGGGGCAGGGGAAAGTTTTAATGTAGCAGAAACCTTCAGGTTTCCAACTTGTTAAGAACAAAAAATGGAAGGCTAAAGCCTTCCGCTACAAAAAATAAATAAAAAACGTCCGGGATAAACCCGGACGCTACGAAATTCCTTTTCCAGACAAAAAATCGCTCTAAGACAAAAATATGAACAGCTCTTTTTAGCCAGCCAGCTTTTTCTTATCCTCAGGAGTCGGCTCCTCCTTCTTCACTTCATCCTCTAACTCCCGCATCCCCTTTTTGAACTCGCTTACGCTCTTGCCTAATCCCTTGGCAATTTCAGGTATTTTCTTTGCGCCAAATAAAAGCAATAGGACTAAAAGGATTAACAGCAGTTCTTGAGCTCCAATTCCGCCAAGCATTTTTTTCCTCCTTAATATTCTTTAATCCGGCTTTAAGTCAGATCTAAGCCGAGTTATTTATTTCCTTTCTAATATACGCTAAACTTTTTCCAAATACAACTAAAAAAGAGTATAACCAGGTTCGATAAATCGAACCCCTATAGCCGTCATTGTAGTTGCTTGATTTATCAAGCATTTTATTGACGAGCAATGTGTCTTCGATCGTCATTGCGAGCGACTTAAAGGAGCGAAGCAATCCCTCCACCCTGTAAGGATTGCTTCGTCGTCCTGATGGACTCCTCGCAATGACAGATGCCAGCTACAAAAATAGAAACTTACCGCAACAAAACCACCTTCTTGGTAGCTGTGTATTCTTCAGTTCTTAATTGGTAAAAATATATCCCGCTTCCTACCTCTTTCCCAGAATTATCCTTACCATCCCAGATGGCTTTATAGTTTCCCGGCGCTTTTTCCTCATCCACCAGAGTCCTCACCAACTGTCCAAGGATATTATAGATCTTGAGGGATGTGTGGACGGGACTATGAACCATGAACTGTGAACCACCCACCTGGAAGGGAATCGTGGTGGCTGGGTTAAACGGATTCGGATAGTTTGCACCCAGAGAATAATTTTCAGGCAGGCTGGCGTCCTCTTCCTTAACCTCAGTAGGTATAAATCCAAACTCTGCCAGAATCTTATGCAACAAAGGAACAGACTGACTCTCTTTGATATAATATAGAGGGAAATCAAAGAAATAGGCCTTGTAATCATCTCCAGAATATCTCATCCCGATTGCTTTTCCTTCAAAAAGCGAAGTATCATAAACTGAATTGAAACTGTAAATCACCTCTTCTGGAAAGAGTGGAGTAAAATAACCGACCCGTGGAAGCCTGCCCTTTAAGTCGCATGTATTTTTAGGATAACACTTGTTCACTCTGGCAGTGTCAACCTCTAAGTCAGAAAACCCGGATGACAAGTCTGAATGAGTGCCGATAAACTCCTCTTTGCCACAGAACCATGGTGGAGCTAACAAAGTCTTCAAATGTAAAATGTCATATGCGAAATCGCCTTTTACATAAGGATAGCGGACATAATCGCGAGGTGGAGCTATCAGATTCCAGCCTGCTAAAATAAGCTTACCTCCAGCTTTTGCATAGCGGCTGAAATTCAGAAAAGCAGTGTCCACAGGACTGCCTGGATATTGAGAAACTGGACCATACCTTCCTTCAGAATGAATGACACACACAGAATATGGACTCAATTCTTTCAAAGAGACTGCTGCTGTATTAGGTAAGTCGTGCCTGGAATAAACAAAAGGATAACCCTGCAATGCCCGGCTGTAAAAGGCATTAACGCTGTCATCCTGAACAAAAATTATGCCTCGAGGGTCGCTCATATCCAGCAGGAGGATTCCCTGGTCAAAAGCCATGGACAGAGCGTAAACACTATCTGAAGTAAAGCTCTCCAGCCCTATATCATCAACGGCTGAGACAGCGTAATAATAAACCACTCCGTTTTCGATATTCTTGTCGCAAAAGTTAGTATCCAGCCCGGTTAATCCGACAGTTCCCATTAATTCGTATGTCCCAACTTCCTTTTTTCTATATATTTTATATCCGATAACATCGTTTTCCAACTGAGGTTTCCAGGATAAGCAGATTTTATCTTTAGTCGAAGTGGCTACCAGACCAGTTGGAGGCATGGGTCTTCCAGCTAATGTCATAAGCTCTTTTGACCTTTTGCCTTTTTTCCCACTCTCGTTAATACTGGTAACAACATAATAGTAAGTATTGCCTTCGACTAAATCGTTATCCAGAAAGAACGTATCTTTGATGACTTCAGTATTTACTGGGGATGTTGGGTATACACCTGAAATAGAGCTTCTGTAGATATTGTAACCTTTTAAATTATAATATTTCTTAGGAGACCATGATAGAATCAGAGCAGAATCAGTAGAATTCAGCACCATAAAAATCTTAGGTGGACCAGGTGGCGGCAAAGTATAACCGGACTCATAGACTCTCTGCGCCACAGAGACATTTGAGAAAAGATTATTGAAGTCAAGTTTCGAACAATAGGTTTGAGGATTCTGAGGGTCAATCGGATTTAAACCTTTATGCAGGCTATCACCCATTATTATTCCAACAGTAAAACTAATACTGTCTTTTGCACGAATATTAAAAGGTCCAAATGAATACAGAAATCTGGTATCTTAACCATCTGCTAAATCCCTGCATATCGATGGCGGTGGTAACCAGCCAGAATCGGTCTGATCAATGCAGGTATAAATCTGATCGTAATCATATTCGCCATTCGACATAAGGAAATATTTCGCTCGATCACCACAGGGTGTTCCCTTCCCGCCTTCACACCAGGTGCCATAATTTTTTGCCCAAAGGTCCCAGTTGGATTTTTTCCAGGGTCCAAAATCCAGGTTTACCGGATCAGACCCTTCTGACACCCACCAGTTATAAGACCTATTAGATACTGGATTAGAAGAACCTAAAAGCTTAAACCCAAATACTCCAATCGGGCTGTGGGAGGTAATCTGGCCTCCTCTTGCCAGATCTCCGTCATTATCAGCGGCCCAGGCAAGATTAATATTTCTTGGTCCCTCAGGCGCTTCAACTGATTTTATGAAACCTGACACATCATCCATAAAGCCACTATTATTTCCAAACCAAAGTATATCCGTATCCATATAAAATCCGATATAAGCCTGCGATATGTGCTTATTGCCTATGTTTTTGATCTTATAATCCAGCAGAACAAAATCATCATAGGGCGGGCTTATCCAGGAATAGCTATGCTGGGTGATTTCTATGTTTAGAGGCTTGTGTGATCTCAAGTCATATGGGTCATCATATCCCGTGTCTACCAATGTATCCGTATAAGTTGCCACCAGCTCTTGATCACCAAAATCCTCCATTTTCTTAATCCCCCCTGTAGCGCAGTCAGCAGGAAACATCTCATAATTCCATAGCCAACCGTCAGCACCAACTGAAACCAAGGTTTCTCCTTCCACGACTCCCCCAACCCATAAAGCACCCATAAAAAGATACTCCAGACCAGAGCCACCAGGAAATTCTGCAGAAGGTGCAGGTAAACCTGTCTCTGAATCATCTAGACTACGACTTTCGCTACCAATCAGACCCCAGTTGGTGACGGTGAGCCACAGGTTGGACTCTCTGTGAACTAATTGGTTAACACAGGGCTCAGATGGAATTTTGAGTGTCTGCTCAAACTTAACCAGGGGGTTTGCGCCTTTCAAATCCTTTCCACTTACGTGAATAGAAACAAGAAAAAAAACAAGCAAAAACATTAGCGTTTTTTTCATTTTTCACCCCGGGAAAAATGTTTAATGGTTACTTTATATGAATTATTGCCAAAATAAATATAATAAAAAAATGTGCCAAGTAAAGTGAAATTTTTAGAAGTGTATAATTTATCCTAAGTGATTAGATTCAAACAAGATAATAAAATCAGCTTAAACTTTTACTTTAAGGCAAGAGCAGAAAACTGCCTTTTTAAATCACAATCTAAATCTGCAAGTCCAGTTTTGACTTTTAGTTACACTCTTCGCAGAAATCTGCCGGGGATTATTAAAACTTGCGGTGTGTAGCGGAGGTCTTCAGACCTCCATAAAAAGCTGGGTTCAAAGGTTCAATCGTTCAAGAGTTCAAAAGAAGAACGTCGGGTGGCACCCTCAAACTCGTTTGAGGGTGAGGAACGTTGCTTGTATAGAGATGCATAACATGCGTCTCTATGCTCTTTGCGTTGTGATAATAACAATGAGGACGGCACATCCCCAAACAAGTTTGGGGATGGCACCCCTATTCTTGTCGTCGGGCATAAAGCCCGACGCTACTTGTGCAATTAAAAACTGCCGGCAAAAATCGCCAGCAGGCCTAAAAGCATCTCGAATTTCAGAAGTCGGCTTAAAGAACCTAAATTTTCCCTTGAGGGATTGTTCCAAAGGGAGAGGATGATATAAAAAAGCACAAAATCCATCATCAATACCAGAATAAGGTAATAAATAGAGAATATTTTCAGCTTATAGGGGAAAATAGTCAGGATGATTAAGACCAGAAAAATCGTAGAGGCTAAGAATTGAGAATTTTTTATTCCATAAGCAATCGGAAAAGTCTCAGACCTTAGAGCCTGATCTCCTTCCAGGTCTTCCATATCCTTAATCAACTCCCTGCCCAGGTGAAAGAGAAACGCCAGGATAGCTGGGATTAAGGATATCTCCGGGTTTTTAGAGAAGACCCCTCCGTAGATAAAAGTTAGAGAGGAGATGATGCTAACAGTCACATTCCCGATAAGAAACTCTCGCTTGAATTTTGCGCTGTAAAGGAAAAGGAAAATTATCGCAACTAAAGCTATGCCTATGGAAACAGGCTTCAGAAAAAAACTCAGAATAAAGCCGATTAAAAAAAGAAAGATCGAAAAGATAAGTGCTTTCTTTAGGGACAGACCGCCTTTAGGCAGAACACGCAGGGGACGGTTGATTTTATCTATCTCCAGATCGAAATAGTCATTTAGACCGTATCCCCCTGCAGAAATGATCGCAGCAGAAAACGCAGCTAAGAGCAGTTTACCCCAGGATGAAACCTCACCCGCAAATCCCCCTAACAGCACTGAGATAAAAGTTATCAGGTTGTTTTGAAAACGGGTCAGTTTGAAATAGGGCTGAATGTTCATCCTTTAAAATCGATTGGAAATCCCGAAGTGGATTTTCCCCTGTGAAAAACTGTCCTTTTCTCCCAGTGCATAATCGACTTCGTAGACTCCCAACTTTGTATCCACTTTCAATCCTAACCCGAATCCGGATTTACTGCCCGCAAGTCTATCCAAGGTACCTGTGACAGGGTTTTCAACTATGCGACTGAAGTAACCTAAATCCCAGAAAAGATAAGCCCTTGATTCCGGACTTAATATCAGCCTGTATTCCAAGTTTGACCAGAACAGCTTATCCCCGGAAAACTCCTGTTCCCTGTAGCCGCGCAGCGAATTTAAGCCTCCTAAAGAGAACTGGTCTGATATCGGAATCTTTTTCTCGGAGCTCTGGATATCCCGCAGATGCAGACCCAGAGCCACCACCTGCTCTTTATAAACTGGAAGGAAACTGTCTAAATCCAGCAAAATCTTTGCCTCATTGGATGACCCTTTGCCAGGATTCAAATCCTGCTCAAAGTAGTAACTTTTCCTGCCGTAGATTATCTCTGCCTGATCATAAATTCCTTTTCTGGGGTTATTGGGAGAATCCAATAAATCCAGGCTGAATTTCATCCCGAATTTGTATTTCCGGCTGGAGGGCAAAACGGTTTTCAACCTTTCATCTGCTGTCACCTTCTCCCAGCCAGTGGAAAATCCGAGCAGGATTTTATCTGAAGCAGAATAATTGAAGCGCGTGTTTAAGTCAAGCTTGAGATAGCTGGAATCATAGTCTATCTGTCTCAAATCTAACTGTACGGATAAAGGCAGGTTCAAAAGGTACGGCTCCCTGAAGGAAAAGAAAAGGTCAAAAGAATAAGGATCCTTCTTGGTCCAGCTTATCTCCCCTTTTCTTCCGCTGCCGAAAATATTGTCGAAGACGAAATTTAACGCCCCGCTGAAATATCCAGTGCCGCTCTGGGCTTTGGGCACATACCCTAAAACGCCCAGGAAACTATTCTGTCTTTTTTCCTCCAGCTCTATCCTCAAAGCTGACCAGGATGGATCGGGCTCTGGCACAAGCTGGGCGCTTTTGATCGTTTTTATGAAGGATGCTCTTCTGAGGGCAGATAAGCCGGATTCGAGCTTCTTCTGAGAAAAATAAGCAGAGCTGTCTATATCTAATATCCTTCTCAGGATTTTTTCTTTGGTCGCCTTATTTCCGTCAAACTCAATCTGCCTGATCCTGACCCTTGGCCCTTCTGTTATCCTCAGCTTGAAGGATAGCCAGTTGGTGGAATCAGCCGGATTTAAACTATGATTGAAATCCTCCAGATCTATCTGGCAGAATGGAAAACCGTTCTCCTCATACAGTTTCAGAATCGCTTCAGTGCTTCTCTCCAGAAGCTGATCTGAATAATAAGTATTCGGCTTGAGCATCATACAGGAATAGATAGCTTTCACATCAAAGTACTGGTTCCCGGCGATTTGAATATCCTTTATCCTTTCTTTCAACTCGGTGGAATTCCCCTGATTGAAAACCAGTAGCAAACAGCCGAGCAGGATAATAAAAACGAAATATTTTTTCATTTTAAAAATAGGCTTTGACTTCAAATTTTCCATTATGTCTTGTGCCTCTTATCGGCTCTTTTAAACCCGAATAATTGAGCGTGGCAGAAAGGGTCTGGCTCAGTTTGTAATCGAAAATGAAAGCCCAGGCAAAATTATCCCCCGGCTTTCTGCCTCCTGCCATCTCCCAGGGTAATACCTTATCTGCTGGCGAAAAATTAACACGAATCCAGCTTACTTCAGAGTGCAGTCTCCCCTGGCCTATTAAAGAAAATGAGACTTTTGGCGTTAATTCAAACAGGTTCACCTTAAGCCCGGATTTCCTCTCATCTTCCCTCAAAAACTTGTTGGATAAAGTCATCTCTAAAGAATTTTTCTCTCTTCTGGTGAAATCTATCCTTACGCTTTTCCCATCAATTGAAAGCAAATTGAAAGCGGTATTCTGTCTTTCCTTTTTCTCTTTTGATACCTCGGATTCCAGAATGTTTTTGGGAGATAAACGGTAGCGCAATAGCGCGGACTGGCTGTTTCTTTTATCCTGATCCTTTCCATAGACAAGCAAGTTATTTTCCCGGTCATCAGAAGCCCATCTCAATCTCAGGTTGAAAGGCGAGGAAGGAAAAAAGTAAAAATCCTGCTTTAAAGAAAAATCTCTAAGAAGCGTTCCGTCAGCACCGCCCTTGTCAAAAGGATTCAGAATAAAGCCAGCCCAGGAAACCGGACCTGAGACGAGATTAGAAAACCTGACAAAAGTGTCGGTATAGAACTGCTTAAGAGGTCTGGACTTCGAGAAGAATTTTCCCGGATAAAAGATAGCTCTGAAGCTTTTGTCCAACTGCTTTCCCGGAACATACTCGTCCAACATCTCTTTTTGCAGGACGTAGTTTCCTTGAGGATCAGGGATATACTCGCCGTTCTCATACCGGTACTGCCCTCTTCCACTCCCCACGTCGATATAGTTATCCACGCTTTTTTCCGCACCCAATTGATTGACTGAATAATACAGGTTTAGAACCAGAGCCTGGCTCTTCGGATTATAATCCAACTTCAACACTCCCACATTCCCCCTCTCTTTAAGTCCGGTCTTGATATTCCTTGCCCGGTAGGTATACTCAAAGTCAGAAGATAAAACTTCTTTAAAGTTTCTCAAGGAGACGCGATTCTGCCAGGTATAGGAAGTATACTCTCTTTCCTAGGAAATATTTTTTCTTTCTTCATCGTGAAAGACTACCTGAGTAGACATACTCCATAAATTGTTAGATTCTAACCCTATGCTTCCTCTTAGCTCATCATATTTTCTGCTCGGCAAAACTAAATCCGAAGGACTGAGCTCCTGTTTTTCCGCATTCCAGGATAATTGAGTGGAAAGCTTTTTCCAATGATGAGCCAGAGAGAGATTCCTTCTCTGCCAAATCCCTATCTGGGTCGAAGCAACTTTTTTTTGGGAGCTTTTGATATCTTCTGACGAGGCTTTAGCCTCAAGACTCTTGAAAGGCCGAAGAGTAATGCCGAAACCGTTACGTTTCGACTGGAAAAAATCACCTTTATTCAGAGACCCCAAATCGTTATCGAGTGAAAGATTCTCAATCGGTGCAAAGGATGATTTGAATCTTGCAACCTTCTCTGTTCCTTTTTGGGAGTCGTCAAAAAGACCCCAGACCCGGTCTTTTTCTATCTCATCGGTCCTGCCAAAAGGAGAGAAATTTTCCCCAAGATTTCTATATAAACCCTCAAATTTCAATCTGGACAGGTTATGACCGAATAGCTCTAAGTTCTGTTTTTCAAATCCTGTTTTGAAGAGGAAGGCATTACCTGAATTATCCTGGTTGCCTGCCGAGGAGAACAAATTCAAGTCTTTTTTGCTCAGACCCCAGCCTATCTCCGAAGATAGTCCCGGAAGAATATCCAAGCTCATATCCAGATCGACCACCGAATGACTCGAAGGTAAGGGCAAGAACACCACTGGCAGGTAGTCGCCTTTTCCTGGGGAAACATATCTGAATATTCCTGCCCCGGTATAGATGTAACTCCCTTTTGAACTCCCCACCCAGTTAAAGTTAACCTGATAAGAACCGCTATCCTTTCCTGCATATTGATAATATGAACTGCCTGAGGAATCAGTTAAAAGGTTATAATCTCCTTTGCCTGAGCCGACATACTGAGACCCCTCTTTAAAAGCTTTGGTTTGATCCTCGCCTGAATTTTTCAGTATCTCCTTATCCTGAGACGAAAAGGCAAAAGATAAAGGGTTATTTTTGTCATCCCTTTCGTCTATAAAAATCCCCTTGAGCTTCATTTTCCCGTCCAGAAATCTCCACTCCCCTTTTGTGTCATAAAAACTCCTCTCATAGTTCTGATCAGAATACTCGAATTCGACTTTTATCCGCGAGTCGCTGGTGACCAGGCGGGTAGATGAGAAGTTGAGCACCCCTCTGGAATAATCTATAGTGTAATCGTTTTCCGAGCCTCTGGAAAGAAGGTTTCCGTCCAGATAGACCTTCTCTGTGCCCGGAAGTATCTGTATTCCTCTCTGTCCATTTTCGCTTTTAAGATAGTATGGACCCTGCTTACCCTCAACTCCCGTGAAGCTGTTAAGATAATATTTACCTTTGGAAGAAGCATAGGAGGCAGAAACGCTGTTTTCATTGAATTTACCCTCTGCTGAAACCCCTTCCAATTTCTTATCATATCTTCCTGAAAGATTTCCGTCAAAGGAAAGATACTGGTCTCCCAAGTAGCCATTGAAATTAGGGGAGTTGACCTGCATCAGAACCTTATCCAACTCCTCTAATCTCTTGGTAGTTCCATCCGGAGTCCCTCCTCTACCCTGGTCAGAGATCAGGGCTAAGACTTTAACCTCTTTGGTCAAATTCCCTGAGAGCGTAAGGTTAAGACCCTGGGATAGAGAAAACGACTCGACATTACCCAAATCAAAGGAGAAACTTTTACTTCCGGAGATCTGAAGGTTAGATGAAAACGGTTTATCACCAGATACATTAGAAAGGGGACTGGTGAAAATGTTGGAGACTTCTTTTGTGGACAGGCGAACCTTTGGAGAATTAGAAGTTGAATTGTCCAAAGCTGAGGAATTTGCAGAGAAATCCTCCTGGGAAAAGGAAAGCTCCCGGTGAAAATATCTTTTCTTTATGCCGGATGAAAACTCTTCAAAACTTATGCTGAGAGAGTCGTCCTTGCCTAACGGCTGGGTGAGCCAGAGAAGCCCTTTATTATAATCGATAAGGTAATCCTTATCTTTTTCCAAGAACAGAGTGTCTTTTTGAACTTTTTCAGTATTGGTGAGAATATATTTTTGGGAAATAACATAGGGGCCAGATGATCCATCCCCTTTTAAGGTGAGTTCTGTTTTTGTGCTTATGGTCTGGCTTTGAAGGCTTAAGGACCAGAGCAAGATCAGCAGAGGAATAAGAAATAAAACGGAATTTTTTCTTAAAATGCATTTCATCTTGATATTTTCGTCGGGTCAGTCCCGCCAACGGCGGGACGACGAGCACCTTACAATCTTCCCTTTGTTCCTGCGTTTCTTGGCGACCTTGTCCTACGGTGGCTACGCCAGACGTAGTCTCCGTTATCAGGAAAAGGGCCGCACTACGAAAAACAATAGTTTATTCTACTAACTCCAATTGTACCAGTGCTTGCCAGGTCCCCTGACCTGGCAAATAAAATAGCCTTATTCTACCAACTCTAATTGTTGAACACGGTTATTGCCGGAATCAACCACATAAATGGTTTTTCCTTCATACACCTTCAAATCTGTAGGTCTGGAGAACTCACCTTCCCTATTCCCGGTTTTACCGAACTTGAAAAGGAGCATTCCGTTTCCATCTAATGCCACTATATCATCTTCATAGGTATTTGCGACGTAGACTACTCCGTTGCTCGAAACATCCACTCCGGAGGGTCTGTTAAGATCCCCTCTGCCAAGCGATCTGGCAAAATTCCCGAACAGGTCAAATACCGCTATCCGATCATTGCCGGAGTCAGCCACATAGAGATACCCTCTGCTGTCTATGGTTAAACCTTTAGGGTCAACTAATGCTCCGGAACCTGATTCAAACCCGCCCAGTTTCTCCGCAGAGGTAAACTGGTTATTCAATTTCCAGACGCAGTCGTTTCCAGAATCAGCTATGTAGACCTCACCGTTTCTGGAGACCGCCACGCCCTCAAGCTGGCTATTGGCAAACGGCTTTTCCTTTATGTAGGAACCCACTAACTGGATAAAATTCAGGAAGTTGTCAAATCTCTGAATCCGTTTATTCTGGGTATCGGTGATGTAAAGGGAAAGCCCGTTGTCCAGATTGACATAGCTGGGCAGGTTGAACTCCCCGTTATCCCATCCAAACCCTCCAGTCTCTTTTAAGAACTCGCCTCTCTGGCTGCACTTGACTATTCGATTATTTCCGGAGTCGACAATGTAAAGGTTCCCGCCTTGATCAATAGCTATTCCCTGTGGTCGGTTGAGCCGGGCTGAACCTAACTCTTCTTCGCCTATGATCTTCACTGGGACTACTTGCGTAAGAACGGGTCGCGATGTTCCTCCACCATCTCCCTGCCAGGGGGGAGCTGAGGCACAGCCACCCATTAGGACCAAGAAGACGAAAAGCGAGAACCCTTGAAGGAAACTTTTCAAAGTCATTCTTTTCATTTTCCGCTCCGGTGAGCCCATGTCAGGGTCTTGCGGATTGTTTCAGAGAAAATGTTAAAACCTTTTCTTTACTTTGAAGTAATAATGAGGATTTTTGCTGAAAGGATTGGCATCCAGACTGAATCTCAAGCCTGTGGGATTAACCGAAGAGAACTCTGAGCTCAGCTTGCGGTTAAATTTCTTCACGCTGCGGACTGCATCCAGCACGCTGACTATACGGTTGACCGCAGCCAGGCCTACCATGAATAATGCCCTTCGGTATGCTGTCTTGCTCTGATTGCGCAGATCACGGAAACGACCTTTGGAATCCTGTGAATCCCAGTTCCAGTTCCAGAAATCGTTTTCCGGGTAGATCGTCGCATCAGCCCCGTGATATAACCTGGCAAATTGATTATACTGGTCCCGGGTATCGTAATAGGTTATATTCTCAAAGTAATCATCCGTTTTACTATCCAAATTCACACTGGCGTGCAAAGCGGCATAACCCTTATAATCGGTTTTTTTCCAGGAACCGTAGGTCCTGAAGGCAAAAAAGCCAGTCCAGATGGACCCTTCCAAACCCAGGAATATGTGGGAACCGGTGCCGTTTCCCGCATACAACTCCCCAGCACCCGGTAAAAGCAAGGAAAGGAGCATTGCCTTGCTGGTAGATTTTCTTCCACTCGGCTTCTGGAATTCATCTTGAAACGGAGAACCTTCGCCTCTGCCTGATTCTAAACTCAGCTTCCCAAAATTCAATAAAGGTTGAGGAGTCAAAAGCGACTTTGTAGTAGGGACAACCCTTGTGGTTGTCCTATTTTCCATTTGGACAGGGACAAGCCCTGTCCCTACATTTCCCTTCTCCTCGCCTGAGCTTAAGCTTATAGAGACCAGGCTAAAAAGAAGAAAGAGGAATATTGTCCAGATGCTTTTGAAAGATTTATTGACCATCCTCATCTATTTATGTTTAAAATTTCGTGCTCACCGTGAATTTAGGTATGATCTCATTGTCGTTATATTCAGTCAGCCTTATTTTCAAATCTACTTGCGAGAACTTATCTCCTTTTCGATTATAATGACGGACCGCAATAGCCGCATCAAAAGCTGAAAGCAGATGATTCGCTAAAGAAAACATAACAAAACGGTTAGCTTTATCAAGCAGAGAGTTAGAATCATGCCTCATACCCAGATAAGTATTTCGATTCGGGGTCAAAAATATTCCGGTGAAATCGTCCCAGCCAAAACGGAACTGGTCGTATTTTCCAACCTCTTCATAATACTGCTGGTTTCTGTCCAGCGGCTGTCCCGCCACTGGATGTAAGGAGTGGCTTAGTACAATTGAGTCAGTCTCACTGTAGAAATAAACACCAGGCGTATCTATCACTATGTGTTCAAATCCAGGAGTAGGATCATACGTTAATCCATAATGCTGAACCAGGGAGTCACTGTAAGCTTCTATATTCCAATGCGCATCTGCAAAATTCAGGAATTCTTTCTCCTTATTTTTTCCTTTCTTGTGATAGCTAAAATATCCAGTCCAGAAACCTGCTTCCAAGCCAAAGAATAAGACTGCTTTTATTTTTGAGCCGGCGTAAAATTCACCAGCACCCGGCACGACCAGGGAATAGAGGAAGCCTCTTTTGATGGATTTGTTTTTGAACTGGTATACATCCATATTAACTCTTTGAATACCGGTTGAATCAGATTGAGTTAGGCTATAGAGCTGCTGAGAGCTCTGGTAATTCATCAAATTGAAATAACCATTAATGGAAGGTGCAGTCTCCTGTTTGGTAACTAAGGTCTCAGCTTTTGCCCAGGAAAAGAACAAAATCATAACTATTAACACCAACCCCACAATCTTGAATCTTTTATAACTCACCTTTCCTCCTTTAAATTCGCTATTCGTTGTTAGCTGTTAGCTATTCGTTCATCGCTTTTGGCTGTTTGTTTTTTTTTATCCTTGAACTCTTGAACCATTGAACTTTTTTATGTAGCGGAAGGCCGTCAAGGTCTTGTCCACAGGATCCTGGCGAAGACTTCAGCCTTCCATTTTCTCTCATCCCAACCCCTGGAGGTCTAAAGACCTCCTCTACATTTCATTTTACTAACGCAACCTTACAGAAAGCGACATTTTTCCCATTATCGGATTTTGCCTCTACCCGGCAGAGATAAACTCCGCTGGCATATTTCGAGCAGTTCCATTTATATTCGTTCTCGGTATTGGCTTTGCCGGACTGGCTTGCCTGTGCCACCAGATCTCCTGAAAGGTCATAAATCTTTATATCAACTTGAGCGTCCCTGCTTAAAAAATATCTTATTGTGGTCTCATCCTTTGCCGGGTTAGGATAATTATAAACTGATTTATCCGGCATAAGGTCGGCATATACCGGTATATCCGGAAGCAAGTTTAACGGCAGACTATTAGTATGCCCTGAATTATAGCCATACATAAGCCAGGGAGTCTTCTCCATTCCATCACGATTTCTGACATCCATCGAGAAGCCATACACCAGGCCATCTTCTGTCTTGAAGAAAAGGTCTCTCTTCATATAGATTACGTTCCCGCCGGACATCTGAACGGAATCGTTCAGGATTATGCCGGAGGTAATGATGCTACTGCTCAAAGCTAATGGAAAGCTGGTGAACCTGGAACCATTGCCGTGAAAGGCAGCCACCTGACCGTTACCCAACCCGACCAGGATTTCCGTTTTTCCATCTCCATCCAGGTCTCCCAGGATCGGGGCAGAATAGATCACACCTACTGTTCCGGCTCTATCCAAAACCACAGGGAAATTGGTGGAGATTATGCCATTATAATTGTAGGAGTAAATTTTGTTATCACCGCTAAAGACGATCTCCAGATAACCGTCCCCATCTATATCTCCTAAAACCGGAGCAGATTTTATATCACCCACAAGAACCGGGAATCCACTCAAAAGATGACCCGCTAAGTCCCAGGCATAGATTTTCCCGTCTCCTGATAAAACCACCACCTCTAATTTGTTATCCCTATTTATATCACCTACTACCGGAGGGAAATTGCCAATAGAAGTGATTTGTGCTATACAACCGGTATCATCTGTCCTTCTCAAACAACCTCTCTGGTTATTTTCAGTAAGTACAAGTCCGACGCTATCAACATCAGTGGTAGCCAATCCGACAATCGACTCATTATAATTCCCTTCAGTAATAGCTATGACAAAATCTCCAAAAGCTAATATAACCCATTTCCCGTTCTCCGCTCCGATAAAAACCTCAGGACCTGGGTCATCCGAATTAAAATCTGCAATAACTGGTGCCATAGAGATTTTATTACCCGAAGTATCTACCGGTAAATACATAAAATAATCCGCTCTTCCATTTGAATCCGAATCCTCAGCATGCCAGATACCTAGCTTACCACTCAAAGTCCCCACAACCACCTCTAATATCCCATCTCCATCTAAATCTCCCAAAGAAGGTGTGCCAACAATTGTCGTATCTGCTTCTGCAAAGATTGCTAAAGACTCATAAGTGTACTTGCCATCCAGACCTAAGATTGCGATTACATCCGAA
>Ga0315275_10001043_pt1 | contig 23859 bp, 21 predicted proteins | sample YL17G03_0_MG_FD_205557 | JGI IMG/M metagenome (GOLD analysis project Ga0315275, IMG submission 205557) | Sediment microbial communities from Yellowstone Lake, YNP, Wyoming, USA - YL17G03_0 | ecosystem: Environmental > Aquatic > Freshwater > Lake > Sediment | place: USA: Wyoming | collected...
CTGGGTGTGGGCGAAGGCGTTGGGCTGGGTGTGGGCGAAGGCGTTGGGCTGGGTGTGGGCGAAGGCGTTGGGCTGGGCGTGGGCGAAGGCGTTGGGCTGGGTGTGGGCGAAGGCGTCGGGCTGGGCGTGGGCGAAGGCGTCGGGCTGGGTGTGGGCGAAGGCGTTGGGCTAGGCGTGGGCGAGGGCGTCGGGCTGGGTGTGGGCGAAGGTGGCTCGAATTCCGTGATCTTGAAATTGTCGGTCTTCACTTGATCCCGCGGCGGGCCGAAGCCGGGGTCGCGCTGGAATCCTGCCTGGGCGCCGCCGACCTCCAGCGGCATTGGGACGACGCCGGGGTCACCACCGTTGGCGATATAGCGGTCGGCGGAAATGATCCAGGCCTTGTATTCGCCGCCCGGGTTGGGCGTGTCGAAGAAGGGCATGAGCTGGACCACGATGGCCGGTGGCCCATGATCCTTGTCGCTATTCGTGTCATGGCGCCCGCTCGTGCCGGCGTCTCCGGGCCCGGCCGGGTTGGGCGGGATGGGTGGATCTTGGATGTGGCAAGGTAGGAAACTGGCGGATCCCTCTGGACTGTAGTTTGCGCCGATGTTCAGTAGGGCTACGATCACCCCGTCCTTCACCTGGACCTTACGACACTTGGGGGGGTCTTCAGACAGCAACACTTCTCCGCTCGGGTCAGTCACCTGGAAGTAGTAGTCGCCGTCGGGCAGGCCAGCGGACGATTGGGGCGCGTTCGGCCCAGGTCCACCGTCCAGGTAGACGTCGATCTTGCTCTCGTAGCGGACGTTTTCATCCACGATTTCACCGTCGGGAGTGGTAGTGAAAATGGCTCCCCTCAGAGGGGCACCCGATGTTCCCTGGATGCTCTGTAGGGCAAGACCGGCTGCCAAGACAATGACAGCGACCCCGACGAAGAGCGAAGCCAGACTCAGCCAGCGTACAGGTGGGGGTAGCCTCCGGTACTCATCGAGCAGAACCCACCGCCATTTGTACTGCCCGGAGCCGCGTTTGCCGACGATACGAGACATGGGTCACCTCGCGCGAGAAATCCTGAACCCGGTCGGGAAAGAATTCTTACACCGCGATAACCGTTTGTCAACAGCCTATGTCAACTGGGAGATCCCACTTGAACAATTCGAAAACAAATGACGCGGCCAATGGCTAGGCGCGTGCCCGGTCTCTTCGGCGTACGCACGGATCCAAGAGATCCGTCACGCTGAGGAGACCGGGAGGCGCCGAGGCAACAGCGGACAGAGCGTGAACAGCGAGGGCAGCCGTGGCTAGGTAGCTGGGGATACCACCTTCGATGTGAGCGCTGATGGGGGGCCTTCCGCGAACCAGTATGGTGTCGTGAGGATCCGGTGCTCCCAGCAAGGCGATGACGCTCACCGTGAGGATCTCGGCGCCGCCCCTATAGCCGCGGGCGAGTTGTCGAATACCCACCACCCTGCCTATTTCCACAATCGTAGCGTCGGTCTCCCGGCGTTTCGACGCCCGGATGGGCTCAATCGTCTCCATGATCTTGTCGGGCTGCCAGCCGAGCCTTGCAGCCATCAGGCTGACGGAGTCCAGAAGCGCCGGAAAGCCAACATCCCCCTCGTCGGCGGCCCTGCAAAAAGCATCGACGGTCATACCGAGCCCAGCGGCGGCCCGCGCAGTGGCTGGCTCCTTCGTCAAATCGATCACCCTGGTTACTGACACTGCCTCCACTTCAGCGCAAGCGGAGGCAAGAAATAGCGGCAGGGAATCGGTAACGAACCCGGGGCCGATCCCAACAGCGAGTAGAGCAGCGCCACTCTCCTTGGCCGTTGCGTCCAGCCTTGCCGCCATCTCGGGGTGGCTCACCCAAGGGTAGACCAGTTCGTCGCAGGCCGAAATGATGCTCTTGCCGCTGGCTAGAAGCGGGAGTAGCTGCGGCAAGGCTATGCTTAGGTAAGGACTGGTGGCGTGGATCACCACATCAGCGTTTTCGCCGTTGACTAGGCACTCTGGATCGTATGAGACGGCGACCCCAAGACCACTGGCGAGACCAGCGACCTCGCCAACGTCCCTGCCGACCTTCAGCGGATCCGCGTCCAAGGCAGCGACGATCTTAACGTCCGGTCGACGGGCCAGGATGGTCACCACCTGTTTGCCGACATCGCCTAGGCCGTAGTGGGCCGTGTGCAATCGACGCCTGTCTGGGGTGTTCATCCTTTCCTCGCCTGGCAGACGCCCGGCCCTTGGATCCTCTAGCCAACCGCCCGACCAGAGCATTCCTTACGCAACCAAACCAATGATAGGTCCCAGCGACGGTGAACATAATGATCGCTGGTCGCGGGGCCGCTGTCAAACGGACGATGGCCCGACAACCATCCGTTGGTGGAATCTCACGCTTCCTGGCCCGCACGCAGTTGGAGCAGTCCGGCTTGGTGATGCACGTCTTCTCGTGCAGCGGGATGACCTCCTTGCCCAACTCCTCCTTCTCGCCTACGGTGATGACGGCGTCACCGCGCATCCTGCCGCCTTCACCCATCCCTCCGTGTAGCTTCGGCGGAATCGCCGTTGACCGTCGCGATATGGGCCACCTCTTCGAACGCTGCCTTCTCGAAGTCAGTGCCCTTTCTCGTGGAGCCCTCGCGGTCATCGCCGCGCTCTCATTCAGCCTCCGAGAACTCTAGCAGAGCTTCAGGGAACGCAGGATTCCCGGGCTCCGTTGGACGTGACTGTGAGAGGCCGTGGGGCCCCGGTTGTCCAGAGAGGGCGAGCCAACGGGGCCAGGCGGACCTCGTGGCTGGTTTGGGCGAGCGCAGCCGGAATTGCTGCCTGAGGCTCAGGCCAACCAGGGACCCTCTTCGGCTGGCGAAGGGGAAGAAAGATGGTCAAGATCCCCGATTCGCAGCTGCCGCTCTTCTAGCACGAACGTCGCAATTAGCGATCAAGCATTTGTGAAGAAAGGCCCCCTGAGACTGGGGGCCTTTCCATTTGAAGGCTTCCAACTCACTGTTGGACACGGCACGAGTCTGATCAGATGTTACGACATAGGCAGGCCCAGACGCATCATGCACGGCCCTATGCGGCTCACGTAGCCCGACTTGGCTCGCTCCCAGAGCGTCTGAACATTGTGTGAGCAATTGGACGCGTTAGATCATTGAATATAGGAAGTTCCCTGGCAAAATATTCGCCAATAAGTCCGCCTAACGCTTGACATCGCAGGTCAATTATGTTACGTGTTTTGTCGCCGCCTGGAGCGTATCGCTTCACTTCATTCCTTTTGAGGGTAAAGAAGCCCACGACCATCCTGGAAAGAGACGAGGGCGGCAACTGCTTATCCCATGCAATGTCGCCGCAGCCTCGACATTGTACGTTGGGCTCGGGCAACAAAAAATGCCGCCTCGCACGGTTAGACGGCGAGCGAGGCGACAGCATCAGGTGTGGGACACCCGTGCGTTCTTAGTATAGCGGGTTGGCCCATGTAAGGCAAGAACCCGCATGCGCGGGGACCGGCTCATGGAGCCCGGTCCGGAATCGTGTCCTCCTGGTGCCGCACTGGGAGAGGACCAGCGATTCCGGGCCGGGCTCATTGCTTAGGTGCTGGTGAGCGTTCGGGGACGGGTTGGTTTGATATCTGAAGGGGTCACAGGCCGACGACGAGTTCGCCAGCCGGAATGGTTGACGGTGCGGGATATCGCGGTGCTCCTGTATGTCACCCCAACCACGGTTCGCCGATGGATACGAAGAGGACGTCTGTCGGCAAAGTTCTTTGGCGGCAGAACGGGCTACCGTGTACGTCGCGACGGTCTGCAAGAGTTCCTGGACCGTCCGGCTGTGTGCCGGTATCGCAAGAACGGCGACGGAGAGGCGATCACCAAGCCAGGTGTAAAGGAGGGACCGGCCCATGACAGCGATGGCACGGGCTGACTGGCCCAATGGGCGGAGTACCAGACAACGAATGGCGACGCAACGACCGGCGAGTGAAACGAGGTTGCTTGGGCCGACCGTGTCAATCGTCATACCGACCCGGAACGAGGCGGAAAACATCGGACGGCTGGTTGCTCGCATCGAACAGGCCACCGTTGGAGTCTCTACCGAGGTCATATTCGTAGACGACAGCGCTGACGACACCCCGGCGATGGTCTCCGAGGTATCCAGGCATTCGCGTCTACCCATTTCGCTGATCCACCGGCCGCCTGAACGTCGCAGCAATGGACTTGGTGGGGCGGTCGTAGAGGGGATGCGAGCTGCCAGGGGACAGTGGGTCGTCGTCATGGACGCTGACCTCCAGCATCCGCCGGAAGTCTTCTCCCGTCTGCTCGACTGTGCGCAGCGCACCGGAGCTGACATCGTCGTGGCGAGCCGGTATGCCCCGTCAGGCGATGCCACGGGTCTCGGGTCTGCCCGATTGGTCACGTCCAAGCTTTGCACCTGGGCCGCTCGTATCCTCTTTCCAGGGCGCCTCAGAAATGTGAGTGACCCGTTGAGCGGCTATTTTCTTGTGCGCCGTGACTCCGTCGATCCGGAGCACCTCCGTCCACGGGGTTTCAAGATCTTGTTGGAGATCTTGGTTCGAAATCCTTACCTCAATGTCTCGCAGATCCCGTTCCGATTTGGAAGCCGGCACTCCGGCCAAACCAAGGGTACAATCCGCGAGGGCCTCCGATACCTCACCCGTCTGCTTGAGCTCCGCTTCAGCGGAGTGACGCAACGCATGACACGCTTCGGCCTCGTCGGTCTGTCTGGGCTGCTAGTGAATCAGTTGCTCCTGGCGGCATTCACGGGCTTGGGGGGGCTACACTACCTGCTATCGGCGGCGCTAGCCACCCAGGGGTCGACCCTGTGGAACTTCGGGCTGGCCGAGGCGTGGGTGTTTGGCGATCGGGCCTCAAGGCAACTTCGATTGCGCCGTCTGGGTCAATTCCTTCTGGTGAACAACGGCACGCTGTTGGTGCGGGGGCCTTTCTTGGTGATCCTGACCTCGGGTTTCGGGGTCCACTATCTGCTCTCCAATCTCATCACCCTGCTGGTGCTAGGTTTGGCGAGGTATCTCATCGCCGATGGATGGATCTGGCCCAGCGCGCTATCAAGACCTCACGGGAAGCAGTTTGCCTATGACATCCACGGCATCTTGCGTATTGTTTCGGAGGCTCGATTGCCCGAGCTCGACTACTTCTCCACCTCCGAGCCGGTGGAGCGACCCAATATCAGGGTCAGATCCAGGCGCTCCGCTTCGCCGGGCGACGAACTGCCAGAAGCGGCTGAAAACAATCACAACCACTTCGGTTACCAAGAGGGCTTGGGCCCCCTAGGCTTCAGGGTGGACGTTACACGGGGCGAGTTCACGGACGTGACGGTGAGCCCTCTCGTCAAGTTATCGCCACACGTCCTGTACACCAACGTCGTTGAGCCGATACTTCGCTGGACGCTGGTCCAGAAGGGGTACGCTCTCGTCCACGGGGCGTGCGCGTGTGTGGACGGCCGGGCGGTTCTGGTGACCGCCCGGACAGACACCGGAAAGACCACAACGATCCTCCGTCTGCTCACCCATCATCCGCTCTCGTTCCTGTCCGACGACATGGTAATCCTTCGCCGTGATGGCCAACTCCTGTGCTATCCGAAGCCACTCACCATCAGTCGCCATACCCTGGAGGCGGTCAACGGCGCACCCCTGTCCCTCTGGGAGCGGCTGGCGCTGCGGGTTCAGAGCCGGGTGCATTCTAAGTCCGGGCGACGAACGGCATTGATGCTTGCTCGGATGCCGCTACCCATGGCATCTGTCAATGCCGTCGCTCAGATAGTCGTGCCGCCACCCAAGTACTCCATCGACCGGCTCATCCCCGGCGTAGTAACCGCTCGAAAGGGGAGACTGACCCATTTGGTGGTGATCGAGATTGGGCCAGACCTTGAGATCCCCCTCGATCCCCCACAAGCTGAGAGCACACTTCTAAGGAATTGTGAGGACGCCTATGGGTTTCCGCCCTACGCTCAACTGGCGCCCTTCCTGTATTCCTGGAATGGAGAGGACCTTCGCAGTATGGAGCGCGACATCATCAGCCAAGCGCTAGCTGGCTGCCCGGCCACGCTCATCCGGAGCCAGACACGCAACTGGTGGGAGCGCTTGCCAGCCCTGATGGGGGGACGCGCATCAAAAAAGGCCGCGGTGTCTGCGCCAGAGGTTGCCCGAGAGGCCATGAGGGACGACGCGGGGTCGGTGAGCGCCAGCGCCGAAAAGGGTCTGGCCGCGCGCTGTGAGGAGAAAGGCCCGGCACAGTGGCTGTGAGTCACCAGTCGTTGTCGTCCCCGGCTGGCCGTCTCTGCTCCGAGAAAGAAACCGACTGATGACAAGGTTAGCGTCAGTCCCGGAGAGGACGGTAAAGAAGAGAGCACGACGTGACTGCGCGAGGTCGCTGGCAGGGAATGCCGAGCTGTCTGGTTAATCCCTCAAGCGGCAGGTGAGAGCAGAGGTTGAGTGGACGGTGATCTGGCGGTTTCGCAGGGATGAACAGGCTGGCAGCGCCACTCAACACGATGTGGCCCATCACATTCTGTCTTCGGTGGGAAGAGGTCACTGCGTGCCTGATGAATTCGTCGCCGAGTGGGAGTTCAGCCCCCCTCGTCCTGCCACGGCGAGGCGCGTCGTTGCTGCGATAGTTCGCGCGATCCAGGCTACGGCCTCCTTCTTCTTGTTTGTCCTGACAGCTGCTGTTGCGCTTTGTGCAGATATTCTTGCGCGCCGGGGCCCGGCCCGGCGTGGTCTGACTACACGGTGCGAGCCGACTGCGCAAGTTTGCCTGCCGACAACCGTGGGCTCTCTGAGGAAGATTTGTCATGTGGATGAGGACGTCTTGAACGAGCTAGACTTTGGTGTTGGGTGTCCTGCCCCGGCGAGGCGCATCGTTGCTGCGCTCCTTCGCATGATTCAGGCTACGGCTTTAGTCCTGACAGTTGCTGTTGCGCTTGGCGCAGATATCTTAGCGCGCTGGCGACCGGCGGGCCGCGCCGCGGCTAGAGCCATTGCCGGGAGCGAGACAAGGGCTCGACTGGTGGTTCCGGCGCTGGCAGTCGTTGGTACCCTTGGCGCAGGTATCGGCCTACGGATCTGGCAGATCAACGCTCTCGGCTATAACAGCGATGAGGCGGTCTACGCCGGCCAGGCGGCAGCCATCGCCGGCGATCCAAAGCTGGAGGAGTTCTTCCCTATCTTTCGTGCCCATCCACTTCTTTTCCAGTCGGTCCTGTCCATCGGGTTTCACCTGGGAGCCGATGACCTCTTTGGGCGGCTTGTATCTGCCGCGGTGGGTGTTGCCACGATTTGCGTCGTCTACATACTGGGGAGCCTTCTTTATGGGCGCAAGGCGGGCATGCTTGCTGCGGTCTTCATAGCACTAATGCCCTACCACGTCGTCGTGACGCGTCAGGTTCTCCTCGACGGACCGATGGTGCTCTTCGCCACGCTGAGCCTGTACCTGCTGGCGCGCTTCGCCACAACTGAGCGCCCCGCCTGGCTGTACGCGGCGGGTGCGGCGATGGGCCTGACGTTTCTTTCGAAAGAGACCAGCATCCTATTCCTGGGTGCCATCTACGCCTTCTTCGCTCTTACGCCCTCCGTCCGCGTACACGTGAAGGATCTCGTGCTCTCAGCAGGAATTATGGCCCTCGTGATAGCACCATTCCCGCTCTCGCTGATCTTCGCAGGCAGAGCGGAGACTGGCGAGCAGTACCTGACTTGGCAGTTGTTCCGCCCCCCCAACCACGACTGGGCTTTCTATCCCACGACCGTTCCCGAGGTCATCGGCCCGCTGGTCATCCTGACAGCTATCGTTGGGCTCTGGTTGCTGCGCCGCGCGAGCTCGTGGCGGGAGACGCTCCTCCTCTCATGGATCGCCGTGCCGGTGTTGTTCTTCCAACTGTGGCCGGTCAAGGGGTTCCAGTACCTTCTGCCCATAGCGCCGCCTATCGCTGTGCTCGCCGGCCGAGCGCTGGGCGGGTGGTCCCCCACCGAAAGCCTCAGCATTCTGCGCGGGCGGTTGAATGGCGCCTGGATTGCGCCCCTGGCCACAGGGATCATCGCCGTGACGCTCCTCATCCCAAGCTGGCAGCGGATCCAACCCTCAAACTCCGCCAGCTTCCTGGCGGGTTCCGGCGGCGTTCCGGGTGGGCGCGAGGCGGGGCAATGGATCGACGAGCACGTCCCCGAGGGTGCCGAGCTTCTGACCATCGGGCCGTCGATGGCAAACATCCTCCAGTTCTACGGGCACCGTAAGGCCTGGGGCCTATCGGTTAGCCCCAACCCGTTGCATCGGAATCCTTCCTACGAGCCCGTCCCCAATCCCGACCTGCTGCTGCGCAGCAACGGGCTTCAGTACGTGGTTTGGGACGCGTTCTCTGCCAGCCGCTCTTCCTTCTTCTCCGATCGCATTCTCAGGTATGCCGACCGGTACAACGGGAGAATTGTCCACACTGAGTCAGTGACGGTGACCACGCCAGAGGGGGAGAAGGCAGAGAAGCCCGTGATCGTCATCTACGAGGTGCGCCCATGAACAGGGCCCGAATTCTTGGTTTCACGCTGAGCGCGGCCATCATCGGTATGACGCTCGCCGGCGCCCGCACCGCGAACGCGGATGAGCCCCGTCAGCTGCCCAAACCCAACACGCCGATTGAGCACTTTGTGGTGCTGATGCAGGAGAACCATTCCTTCGACAACTACTTCGGCACGTATCCACGGGCAGCCGGCATACCGCCCGGCACATGCATGCCCGTGAACCCCACCGATGCCACCAAAGAGTGCGTGGAGCCATTCCACATCGGCGACAACGACGTGCAGCCTATGGATCCGGACCACAGCGCCGCGACACACCGCGTTCAGTACGACGAGGGGCGCATGAAGGGGTTCGTCTACGCGCTAGAGCTCCGAAACCAGGACGGCCGCCAGGCCATGGGCTACTACGATGATCGCGACATCCCCTACTACTGGAACATCGCCGACCAGTACGTGCTCTTCGACCGTTTCTTCAGCTCGGCCGCGGCAGGCAGTCTCATGAATCACCTGTTCTGGATTTCGGGCACACCAGGCAGCGGGAACGACCGTCTCTCGCCAGAGGGACTAGGTGACTTCCCCACCATCTTCGATCGCCTTCAAGAGCGCGGCATCTCCTGGAAGTTCTATGTGCAAAACTACGATCCCGGGCTGACCTACCGGAACGTGCCGAACCCTCCCGGCAATCGGGCCTCCCAACTGGTGTGGGTGCCCCTCCTCAACATGGATCGCTTTATCGATGATCCTAAGCTGTCCAGCCGTATCGTGGATCTGAACGAGTACTTCAAAGATGCCCAGAACGGAACCCTTCCGGCCGTGGCCTTCATTGCACCCTCGGGTGCCAGCGAACACCCGCCAGGGAGCCTGCGGGCTGGTCAAAGGCTGGTGCGGTCCCTCATCAGCGAGTTGATGCGGAGCGATGCGTGGTACAGCTCAGCGTTCATGTGGACCTACGACGATTGGGGGGGCTGGTATGACCACGTGTCGCCTCCGCAAGTAGACGCCTACGGCTACGGCTTCCGTGTTCCCGCGTTGCTCGTCAGCCCGTACGCTCGCCGCGGTCACACTGACAGCACGCAGCTGGACTACACATCGATTCTGAAATTCATTGAGGAAAACTGGGGTCTCGAGCCCCTGGCCGAGCGCGACGCCAAGGCTCGCAGCATCGCGAACGCATTCGATTTCTCTCAGCCACCATCCCACCCCGTATTCGTCGCCGCAGAACGCGGCGCGGAACAGGCAATCAAGCCGCGGCGTGCTGTAATCTACGGTGCCTACAGCGCGGCACTGATCCTGCCTGGGTTGGTCATCGCCTGGGCGGCGTTGGGGCCGATCTTTTTCCGCAAGCGAGCCATTAGATTCGACGCTCCACTGGGGCAGGATAGCGACGGGTTATGAGGAATTCGTCTCGCTGGACTGTAATCGCGGTTCTCTTCGCCTCGCTGGGAGTCGCGCTAGGTTCTGTGGCGCGTGCGGAAGAACCCGTGGTGGTCAACACTGTCTTGACGATAACAGAGCCGCAGCCCGTCGCTCTCGGCGAAGCCGTTACGGTCACCGCCCTGCTAACCACCGCCACAGGCCAGCGCATTCCAAACGCGGGCGTTGAGTTCTATCTGGATGGTCAGCGGCGGAGGGTTCTCACCGATGCCGCCGCCACCGCCACGTTGCCTATCTCGGGCGACTTGTCAGCGGGCTACCATGCGGTGAGCGCCGTGTTCGAGGGGATAGCTTCGCAAGGACTAGCGCCAGCCACGGCGTCCTCGCAGCTGCGCATAAACCCAGCGGTACTGGAGGTTGAGACGGTCCCTGCACTATCGGGCGCGCGCTTCGCTATTGTTCCTGCCGCTCCGGACGCGGAATCTTCCACGTTCGTTTCAGGCCAGGACGGCATCGGCAGGATCGGGATCGACCGGGCCGGCAGTTACCGGCTAGAGGTCCTCTCTTGGGATGACTCCCAGGCCGGCGTTCGGGCGGCCTTCGCTCGTTGGTCGGACGACGTCTTCGTTCCCAGCCGCGAAGTGAAGATCACGTCCAGCGTTCGGCTGCAGGTCGGCTTCGATGTCAGCTACTCAGTGGGCCTGCGTTTCGTCGATCTGGCAGGACGCGCGGTGGACTGGCAAGACGGTACTTCAGCCACCCTGACCAGCAGTACGGGCGCTCGTGAAACGTTTCTGGACCCTGAACCAAAGTGGTTACCGGGAGGTCGTGTGGTACGGCGTTCCTCCGGCCTTGAAGAGACGAAGATCCTGTATTCGGTCGACGGCGTGACCGTCGGCGGCTCGAACGTGGTCAATTCGAAGCAGCAGCGCTTCTATCCAAGCGAGAGCCAGGAGTGGGAACTCAGGCTGTCCCTCTACTCCGCCCGCGTCACGGCGCGCGATGCCCTGTTCCGCTTCCCCATCGGGTCTGGTATCCGCCTCCAGTACCCGGATGGCCACTCGGAGCGGTTCGAGTTTGAGTCGGCGGGGGAATTGACGCTGGAATCGCTCCCCCGCGGCACGTACCGTGTCAAGGTAGACGGGCCGGGCATGTCTTTCTCCCGCCCCGTCGCCCTTTCCCGCGACCAGGAGCTGGAGTTGGAGGTCATCAGCTACCTTGATGTGGCTGTCGTCTTCTTTCTATTGGCATCGCTGGCCCTGGGTCTCTTGTTCATCGGCCGCCCGCATCTCCTCTCCATCTTTCGTCCTAGCGTCGGCCTATTGGGGCTTAACCGCCGTAGTGTTCGGCCCGAGGAGGATCCATGGACCGGAGACTGAAGCCAAAGCGCCCAGCGTTGGCCGGCGGCAAGAGGCGACCGCGCATCTTCGGTAGCCTGTGGCTTGCGGGCGCGGCGTTACTGCTTTTTGTGGGCGCCCTGCCGGCTGGCGCAGCTCCGGAGCCGTCAGCGCAGCGAGATCCGATCCGCGTTCTCGCCCACTACTACATCTGGTTCGATCCCACCTCGTGGAATCGGGCAAAGACCGATTACCCCGTCCTCGGTCGCTACTCCAGCGACGAGAAGGAGGTCATGCGCCAGCACATCGAGTGGGCCAAGGAAGCGGGGATCGACGGCTTCATCGTCAGTTGGAAGAGCACCCCGGTGCTCAACCGCCGCCTGGACAAGCTTGTGGAGGTGGCGGAGGAGGAGGACTTCAAGCTCTCCATCGTGTACGAGGGCCTGGATTTCGAGCGCCAGCCTCTCCCCGTGGATCGTATCGCCGTCGATATGGACTACTTCGCACGGCAGCACGCCGACAGCAAGGTCTTCGATATCTTCGGCAAACCTCTGGTCATCTGGTCCGGCACTTGGGAGTTCTCAAGGGATCAAGTGGCGGAGGTCACCGCTCCGCTGCGGGATCGTCTGCTGATCCTGGCTTCCGAGAAGAATGTGGACGGATACCAGCGCCTAGCGGACGTTGTCGACGGCGACGGCTACTACTGGTCGTCCGTCAATCCCGAAACCCGAGGCCATCAGGAGAAGCTCGACGCTATGGCGACGGCGGTCCACGCGCAGGGAGGCCTCTGGATCGCCCCAGCCGCCCCCGGATTCGATGCAAGGCTATTGGGTGGCAAGACGGTCGTGGATCGGAAGAACGGAGAGACCCTCCGGCGGGAGATGGACGCCGCCATTAGGTCATCGCCGGACGCTGTGGGCCTCATAAGCTGGAACGAGTTCAGTGAGAAGACTTACATCGAGCCGAGTGAGAACTATGGCACGCGATACCTGGAGGTACTGGCCGACATCCTCGGTGGGGTGGCTCCGGTGGCAACCGATTTCGACTCCAACGAGCCGGCTGCCATCAGTACCGGCTACGGTATCGGCTACAGCCTGGCTGTCCTGGCCGGGATCGCGGCCATCATCGTAGTGGGGTTGGTAGTTGTGGTGCGGCGTCGTAGCCGAAAGAGCGGCGCTCCGCCAATGCCCGGAAAGGGATAGGACGATGGTCTCTCAACGACGGCGTCTTGACGGCGAATCTGAGATGGAACGGACTCACGGGGCTGCGATGTCCCGACTGACGCGCCTGTCGGAGCGGTGGAAGATGGCGGCTCGCCTGGCTGTTGGCGTTGTGGCGGTTGTTGGCGTGTTGGCAGCAGGTGTCCTGCTGCCGGGAATTCACACGCCTGCGGACGCGGCCTCGGGCTTTGCTCCGGAGGCCGATGCCTACGTCCAGGAGTTGAACCCCAACACCAACTATGGGGCGAACTCGCAACTGCGGGTTGACGGCTCTCCAATAGTACGCAGTTACCTACGCTTCAACGTACAGGGGCTCAGCGGCGGTGTGACTTCCGCGGTCCTAAGAATGTATGCCAACAGCAGCCAGTCGGTCGGCTTCGATGTACGCTCTGTCTCCAGCAACTCGTGGAGCGAGTCATCGATCACCTATAACAACGCCCCAGCCATATCACCTACGGTTGTGGACTCCTCAGGCCCAGTTGCTGCCGGAAACTGGTACGAGCTAGATGTCACGTCACTCGTGGCTGGCGACGGTCTGGTGAGCCTAGCGCTGACGACTTCTCACACAACCGCCCTGAGCCTGGCCAGCCGGGAATCGGCAAATGCCCCGCAGCTGCTGGTGGACACGGCTGACGGAGGCACTCCTACGCCATCTCCGACGTCGACGGTGACGCCGACCCCGACCGTGACGCCGACCCCGACCCCGACGCCGAGCCCGACCCCGACCGTGACCCCTACCCCGACGCCTACCCCGACGCCTCCGCCGACCGGGCGCTTGACTGTTATCTCCCGAGTCGGCGACACATACTACGCGGATTCCCTGTGGGGCGGCACCGACTACTCTGGGACCAACCTGAGCGCGGTGGGCAGCAGCGCTATCTATGACATGAACCGGGCCGGCGGTGGCACCATCTCGTTCCGGGAAGGCATCTTCGACTTGGGAACGGGGCGCTGGGACCTGCACAACATCGCGAACATCGTCTTTGAGGGCCAGGGCATCGACAAGACGATCATCAAGAACAACACTAGCGCCTCAATGGATACAGAGCCTTTTGACTTCCAGGTGGCAAACTGGGTCACCATCCGAGACATCACGGTGAGCGCCGGCGGTGCTTTCAGGTCCACCAGCGACGCGATAGACCTTGACGCCGGGAATAACGTCCTCATCGAGCGTGTCAAAATCACATTGTCGCGCAGTCGGGGCATCATCTTTGACGGTAAGGGAGCGGGAACAAGCTCCGAAAACAACATCGTGCGCGACTGCATCGTCAGCGGTGTTCCGAGTGACGGCATAGAGCTGTTGGCTTCAAGCCACAACCGTATTGAACGATGCACAATCTCGGGAGTCGGCGGCCACGGCATCCAGATCACCAAGTCCTCCACCGTTGCTGACCAGCGAAACAAGAAGTCCAACGACAATCGGGTTTCCGAGAACATCATCCAGAACTCCGCCGAAGACGGTGTCAACATCATTAGTAGTGACCTCAACCAAATAGCGGGCAATTCCATCTCCGGGAGCGGCCGTGACGGTGTGCGGATCGACTCGTCGAACTCCGTTACGTGCGATCAGAACTCTGTCACTGGTAACACGGTCAGCGGTAGCGTCAAGTGGGGCCTTAACATCGACGATCCACTCTGCCACGGGACCGTCGTCAATACGAATAGCTTCTCTGGCAATGGTTCCGGTTCTATCCGCGACCGAGGAACCGGTACTCAGTATTGAGAGCTAGTGGGGACGGGAGGCCACCAAGTCCCGCTCTTTCGGCGCGAGGCCGTCAGGGCCCTCTTCACCGCCAGGGTCAGGTTGTCGTAGGTGATTTTCCGGGGTATCGTGCCCAACTCCTCAAAGGCCGCCATGTGGCCCGCGAAGAAGGCTTCCTCGCAGTGGCGAAAGAAGGCCATTGCGTAGGACCGGCGAGAGTAACACGTCGGAAGCAGCAAAGGCTCGGACGCAGGCTACACCCCATCCGAGTCCGAAGGCTCATGCCGGCTCCCGGCGCCCGAAGACGTGCGGACTGATCAGGCTGGGCAGTCCCGGTCAGTGACAAGCCTGGCTGCCAGAATCAGTGAACGTCTTACCTGCTTCCGGGACAAACTCCCAGTCGTAGCTGGTCGGGTGCAGCGTCAGCTTGAGGACTCCAAAGGTGTCGTTGTTGCGCACCTCTTCGTTGGCAAGCGGCCCCGTCGGGAATGAGTAGTGGTTCTTGCCGCCTGTACCCACAACGAACTCGCGTATGCCATTCGGGTCTGCGTTGCCGTTGGGGTTCAGCGGCGCGAACCGCTCGTAGACGTGGTTGTGGCCGTTGAACACGACCTCCGCCCCGTAGTCGTATAGCGCCTGCCAGATGGGTTGCATCGAACTAAAGCCACCGTGCTGGCCCGAACTGAATCGGGGATGATGCCAGTATGCGGCCGTGCAGGCTGCCGGATGTGCGGCTAGGTCGGCGCGGAGCCACTGCTCCTGGGGCGAGCCGGCGCCGCAGCCACCCACCTTCGAGCAGTTACTATTGATGACGACGATATGCCACGCGCCAAGGTCGTAGGAGTAGTACCCCTTGCCCCTCTCCCCCGCTGGTCCACTGTTATTGCCAACACCGTCGAAGTAGTCGAAGTACCCCTGAGCCACGCCAGACGTATCTAGATAGTCGTGGTTGCCAGCAGCAGGCCGTATCAATGCCTTGTGGCGTCCCCAGGTCGGCTCGAAGTAGGTGGTGTAGTCAACAAGGTTGACCGGCTCCTCGTTGACGTTATCACCCGCCGTGAAGATGCCACCAGGTGGACTTCCCGCGAAGATAGCATCGAGCAGTTGGGCAGTGTGCTCGTCCCCATCGCCGCTCTTGGAGCCGATGTCGCTTGCCCCAACTAGCACTGGGTCAGTACCCGGCACCGGCGTCGGTGTGGGTGACGAGAAGGGTGTGGACGTCGGTGGAGGAGTGCGCGTCGGGGTAGGCGTGCTGGGTGTCGGGGTCGGCGTCGGCCCTGATGAGCAAGCAGTGCTGCCAGGAAGGTTGCGGCAAAGAGTATCCAGGTAAGTGGTGCCGAACTCAGTCGCAGCCTCCACGCTCGTCCCCTCGCCCCACTCGTTCCACGCGGTAACCAGTTGCCAGAAGACGCTCGAACCGGCCATCCGCTGAACGTCCGACTCGAACCGGGCCGAGTCCCGCACCAGGCGCGGCTGTTCACCCACCTTCCAGAAGCCGGGGGACACTGTCACCGAATAGGGCGATTGGGAATCGTAGGCCACAGCTGGTGCGTATTGGTGCCACGAGCCGGGCTGGCTGGCGCAGTTCCTGTAACCTGAGAAGACCTTCAGGACTATGTAGACGTTGCCGCCGAACTGAGTCTTCGCCTGCACCCAGCGGTCGGCCATTCCGCAGGCGTCGGCAGCGTCGGCATAGACGAACACCACCGGAGAACCGTTGACCTTGAGGTAACCCGAATGCTGGAAGTAATTGCTGGCCAGATACTGCAGATCTGACACGATCTGCGACACCGCGGGGTCGCCCTGGCTCTCGCCCTCGTAGTAGATGGCCCACCGTAGGTTGCGGTAGGGAGAGTCAGGGCGCTCGCTCCGACCAAGAATGTGCTCGAACGCCGCGTCCGTGTGGTGACCCTGCCCCCACCAGGAGGAGATGAACGCCTCGAGGTGAGCGCCGGCCGCCAGGCGTAGCTGTTCGTCAATGACCGCGTCGTCCTGCGAGTCGTACAGCCCCAGGGATGGGGTGTAGTTGGTGTACGGATAGACGCCGGCCTGGTTCCAAGCGCTGGGGAACCAGGGATAGAAGAAGGCGGCAGCTATCGGCGGCTGGGGCTGGAAGGAAGGATCCGGAGTGGGGGTGGGGGCAGGGGTGGTGGTTGGAATGGGCGTAGGCAGCGGTGTCGTCGTCGGTGTAGACGTCGGCGTGGGCGTCGAGGTGGTGGGCGTAGGAGGCTCCAACCACCGGACGACAAGAGTCGCTGGATTCGGCCCCCCTTCTGTCGATTGATAGTCGACGCCGTCGGGGTATGGGGTAACGATGTAGAAGTCGACGTCGCTGTTGCCGGTGACTGCGGCGGTAACGTCTGCCTCTCTCCAGGTCCGGGCCTGCGCCGGATCTGTGAGGTCGGCGATCTTGACGCCTACGGCTGGAGCGTTGGACCAAGTGGTTGTGGCCTCCGACCAGCCACCGCCGACGGCAAGAACTTCGCCGGCCTCCCTGGAGGCATCGACCACGAACATCCGAAGGGTAGCGGACGTTAGGGAGGCCCCCTTTGGTATGCCGCTGACCTGGAATCGGACCAAGACCCGTTTCACGCTGGGGTAGTTGTCCGCCTGAAGGCTCGCAGCTTGTCCGTGGACCCTGGTGGGACGGCTCTCCTTGAGAAAGGTGTCCTCGGTGGCCGTAAAGGTGGCAGTGGCCGCTGTCCCGGCCGTGGTAGTGCCAGAAAGCCCGACTAGCCCGGAAAGAAGAAGGATGCCCGCGATCACGCCGGACCAGAAGGTAAGGCGGAGGAAGGCTGGGAAGGTCGGCCGCCATCGCCTTCTCCGGGGAAGCGTCGTAGATACAAAGGAGACCACATCGTCCGCTCGGCGTAACGAGCGATGTCTGTCAGCGTGGGCGGCTACCAGCTTGTAGCCAATGAAGATAGCGACTGCTATCGCCGCGATCGTCCAAATCCTGTTCCCCAGCATCCATACATCTCCTCTTGACGCTTTATCAGACTGACAAGGAAGACGCGTTCGCAGCCGCAGTGTTACAGGAATTCCCAGTCGTACCTGGTGGGTGCAGCGTCAGCTTCAGGACACCGACGGTGTCGTTGTTGCGAAGCTCCTCGTTGGCGAGTGGCGGCGAAGAGAACGCGTAGTGATTCTTGCCACCTGTCCCGATCACAAACTCGCGAATGCCGCGGGTCGGGCCTGCGACACCGCTGCCAGATGGGTCGAGCAGCTTGGCCGTGGCCTCGTCACCGTCGCCGCTCCTGACCCCGATGTCGCTGGCGCCCACAAGCAGGGCCCGCTTTCGGGGTAGGTGTCAGCGTAGGCAGCGGCGTGGGTGCGGCTGTCAGCGCAGCAATTCCGGCGAGGTCTACCCAGCCAGAGACCTGCGGGCCGCGGCCCGACTGCGCATTGCGCTAGGGGCGTGATATCTGAGAAGAGCGAGCCAGCCAATAACTCCAATGGACAGCTGCCACCAGACGCCCATTTTGCGAGAAGGCCAGCGCGCATGTGGAAACCATCTGTGAACCGACCCCGACCGCGTTCCCCACCTTTCAACAAGATGCCCCACGTCCGGAAGGCAGCCAGCTACGGCCCCCAGCGATTCCGGGGAAAAGACGCCATATCGGGACCCTGCGACCAACAACGCCAGCCCCGTGAGCAGCCCATCAAACGCCGCCACATCGAGTCGGAGATTGCCCCCCTTGTCGAAGGGCTCCTCATGACTGACGGCATCCACGACTAGGTGCGAAAGAAGCGCCACAGCCACCGTCGGCCGGCGCCGCTGCAGCAGCGCACCACAAGCCGCTCCCACCGCCCCGTGAACCAATGCAATCATGACCACGCCACCCAGTTACCTAATATGTTGGGCCCTATCTTCACCGAAGAGAACCAGTGGTAGCATGAGGACGCTGCGCGAGTGCTGTTGTCCGCTGAACGGGCATCTCGGTCGGTCCGGGCACGGACGGGTTGCTCAAGGCGACGGCTACGCCGCCGGCCGTCTGCGCGTACTTGGTGCTGGGCTCAATGATAAGCCGCCGCTTCCGTGGGCACGTGGACTAGCAGGTCGCCAGGTTGACAGTCGAAGAAGGCACAGAGACGATCGAGCGTACTGATCGCGATTCGCTCCTCCCTATCGTTCGCGAGGCGAGCCAGCGTGCTCCTACTGAGGCCCGTCTCCGACCAAATAACATCATAGGTGATCTTTCTTCGTATCTGCCGACCCTTCGCTGCCATCAGCTCCCGCAGGCGACACTGTATCAATCCAGATGCCTCCTTTTCTTGCCGTTGACGCTGCGGAATTTACCTTAAGACCTTCAGAAACTCTTGACAAGCCGGCCGCTAGGCCTCATAATAAGATTGCTACCGATATTAAAAGAAGGTCTAGGGATGCGAAGAGCACCGTTGGCACTAAACGCTTGTGGAATCTGTCAAAGCACTCACCAACTGGATAGCCACCACATCCAGCGGAAGGGCATGGGCGGAAGCAAGGATCCGGCCGTCGAGGCGCCCGAGAACAAGATCACGCTGTGCCGCACCTGCCACCGCAACATCCATGACCACCGCTGGATACTCCAGCGGTCCGACCAGGAGCTCAAGGTTGTCGACCCACAAACCGGCGAGCTTGTCATGCGGCGCCTCTTCAACAGGGACTTTGATGCTCCCACCTTCTTCCACCAGCTCACCCTCTCCGAAGACTGCCTCGAGCGCCTCATTCAGGATATCCCCTACCTCACCGACGAGCAGCTAGTGGAGGCCTTCGCCTGTAGCCGCTCCCTGGGCAAGCGGGCCTGGGTCATCCAGGCGGCCATCCTCTACGAGGCTCAGCAAAGGAGCGTCTACGGCGACCACAGCCTGGAGGCCATCGCCCGCCGCTTCGACATCAGCCTCCGCCAGGCCCAGAAGTACGCCCTGGTCTGGAAGCTGTACTTCAGAGAAAGCGTCAACGTTGACGCAATTCTGCTGGACGAACCCAGTTGGTACGTCGTGGCGGCCAGCGAGAGCACGGAGCCCGAGTTCTGGCTGGGCCACGCCCAGGACCGCAAGGCCCAGGACCCCCGCTACTCCATCGCCGAGTTTCGGGAAGACATCCGCCTGGGCAAGGATGTCATCGAAGCGGGCATCGAAACGCCCATACCACCCTGCCCCTGGCAGACCAGTCACTGTGAGAAGGTCCTCGAGCTCATCGCCTCCGACCGGCGCTGCCAGGACTGCCCTGTGCGCTGGCGACTGCTGGGGATATCCGAGGAGCTAACAACTCCGAACGGCTCTCTGCGCCTAGAGGTGCGCTATGACAGAGACCTATGATGATAAGCTGGACAACTTCTCCCGGGGCAGGAGCTTCCTCAAGCTACGGGGCGGCGTGGGCAACTCGACCGGCCAGCTCTGTGAGGCCTGCGGCTCCGGCCAGCCAGGGACACTCTTCGGCATCCGCGAGCTTCTGACTGGCCTGGACCACTTTGTGGGCTACAGCTGCCTGCGGGAGCTCATTCTCAGGAAGGTCGTCCTCCAGGGCAGGGTCAGGGAGACCTCAGAAGAGGCCTTCGCTAGAGCCCAGAAGGGCAAAGAGAGCAGTGGCAACGGGCGGTTGGGCCAGGGCCAGGAGGGGAAGCTGGTCAGCAACGGCAACGCTCTACCCCGCGAGCCAAACGAAGGGGAGATCTCAAGCCTCCCCCCGCTCGACGAAGGGACTCGCCATGCGCTGCCCGCGGACCTTCCCGTCATCGCCACCCCGACCCTGGTGGTGTGGGAAACCGAGGACGCATTCCGAGCCGCCGTTCAGGTACTCGGCCAAGACGGCCTGGCCGGCGTCTGGGGCGCCGCCGAGCAGCCCAAGTGGCGCCAGGTTCTGACGGTTCAGCCCGACAACGGCTTCCTCCTCACTAGGGCAGAGCGATACGACCGCGCAGCCCTGGCCCGCTGCGTCCGACTGGCCACCCAGAACGCCTACCTCACCCTGCAGTCCGGCCTGGCCCAGTCTGAGGAGAACGACAGCAAGGCACCAGCGGCAGTAGGAGCCAACGATGGATAGGCTCAAGCAGCGGGAGCGGGCTCGCCTCAGGGCCCGCAGCGTGAGGGTGGTGAAGCTGGCCGGCCAGGACCGCTACCTGGCCAGGAGCCGGACGCACGAACCGGGCAGCTACTTCGAGCTGTGGGTGAGCCCCTGGGGCCATGTCCGCTGCACCTGCCCGGGCTTCACCTACCGCGGCATCTGCAAGCACGCTGAGGCCCTCAGGACTAGACTCGCGGACTCGTCGTAGCCCTGGAGGCCCCTAGGGTTCCTAAGGGGCTCATCACATCTCTTCCAGGGTCCTTTGCGCCGCCTCTTGAGTAGCGGGCCTCCGCAGTTCCCTGAAATCCTCCGGCCTCTTCCTGGGCTTCACCGACCCGGCTATGGCGTCTAGACCGCTGGCCGCCCTGGCCCGCTGCGTCCGATTGGCCACCCACAACGCCTACCTCACCCTGCAGTCCTGGCCGCAAGGAAGAGATGAATCCACGAACGGATCATTAACGTAAGAACCAACGATGATCGCCTCAGGCTCGCAGGAGCCGCTAGCCCGTGTGCATGAGGGTGGGGCGGCACCAGCGCAGACCCTGAGGAAGCATATGACCCCGGACAACTTCGACAATGCCGGTGCCGTCAAGTACGCCGCATGGGCCAGATGATCAGGGGCAGGGAACTGACCCCGAATCACGTTCTCCCAAGCGGCGGAGAGTTCAGATTTGCGGCGCGCGGCTGGCGCTCACGGCGTGTAGTAGCCGTCACACGACAAAGCGTAAGGCGTGTTGGAGAAAGAGAGTTGTCAATGGTCCAGAAGAGTGTTGACTTCAACGACGCAAAGCGCACGGCGGAAGCAGGAGCGAGCGCTGGCAGTCCTCGACAGGCTGATGAACCAGGGGCGTGTGGCCCTCAGCGTGCCGGATGGCCCGAGGATCCGAGCCGGCCACCGGAGAGGGGTGCCCCGCTTCATACCTGGGTGATTAGCAGCGCAAAGGGGACTGAAAGGGAGAGCAAATCCGACGAATTCTATGATATTTCGAGCGTGGGGGCTTGACAACCTTATGTTTTGTCCCTATAATCGCTTGACCTCCACACAACATTTCCGCAACGGCCAAACGATGATGTGGATAAAGCAGCGGCGGCGGGCTCGCTTTCATTGGCCCTCGGTATTACCATGTCGCGCATCCAGTGCTCCCGATGCTCGCTTGGCAGAAGCCATTTTGCCTGGGAGAGACCGCCGGTTCGAAATTACTACTAGGGGCAACCTCGCAGGTGATTCTGTCTTGCTGGACAGCGATCACTCCGCTCGACTCGACTACCTGTCAGTGGCCTCCCATGGTGAAATCTTGACACAAGACGAAGCCTATTGTATGCTCGCGGCGAGGGGAAGGCGGCAACCGTTTGCCGCTCCGACGACCGACCAGCAATCTTGTGAGACGAGTCGGACCTACGCCGGTCGAGCGGCGACCTTCCCGTCACGCCCAATAGTTATTGCGAGACAACCTCGGAGGCACTTGACGGGTTTATGTATAGTGCTTATACTAGGATTTTCCTCAAGGCGGCTGGCAAGGGGGTGATCGGGACATCCTGAGAGCTCTCGAGCTCAGTTGGAGGCGGGAGTCGAAGAAAAGCCGCTCCGGAAGGGCTTCACAACACCGTAACCGGAGCGGGCGACAGAGGAGGTAGTCTCCCCTGTTATTTCATTAGTAGCGATTGGGGCGGTTTTCGACAACCGAATGACACAGGCAGTCTCCGGCGGCGGAGACGAGAAAGGGGAGGGATTGCCATGCGAAAACTTTCGGTAGTACCAATACTGGCCGTGGTGGCCAGTGTCCTGATGCTGGCCCTCGGTGGAGGCGGGGGCACATCGACGGTGGCCGATACGATCGCCACCATAACAACAGACCAGGTCAAGTATTCGCTGGGCGAGACCATGACCATCACGGGCGCCGACTTTACTCGAAACGGTCCCGTTAGCGTCACGGTTTTGCGCCCCGACCACGCCACGGACGCCTTACCGGAGGTGACCGCAGATGACTCCGGCGGCTTCACCACAACCTACTCGCCGCCTTCGATCCCCGGTCGCTACAAGATCACGGCCACCGACGGGACGAACACGGCTAAGACAGCGGCTACCGAGGCGGACGTGTTCGGCGCGAAGCTAGCCCAGTGCAGAAACGGGGGAGTCGGCGAGCCGCCCATAGACTGCACAGACAGCCCGACGGGATGGGAAAACGGGAACGCCGGGAAGGAGAACGCCCATTACGCAGAGGGCCAGTCGATCCCATACCGCCTGGTGATCCAGGACACAGGCGGTTCGCTTGGCTCACCGAAGACCATTCGCGTGTCCATCGAGTGGGACACCGTGCACAGCGATGCGATGGCCATCGACTACATTACCTACCCCAGGCGTATAGCCGAGGCCGTAGATCCTTGTGACGGGGCGGGAACAGCTCTTGCCAACTGTCCGCTTGTCCTCTCAATTTCCGGCGCGGCCAACCCTGCCGGCGTGAACGAGTTTGACCTGGACCCGGCCATCGGTCCAACGGGGACCAGCCCGTTGAAGAGCTACACCACGGCGCAGATGCCCGCGGGCACGACGGGCTTCCTGAGCCCTGAGCCGTCCACTAGCTGGAATGCCCTCACGGCATCAGAGCCTAAGGCACACAAGATGGTCACCATCGGAGGGACCATCGTCCCCGGCACCATGGCGTACCAGCTCCAGCAAGATGTGGTGAGCGGTGGTTCGATACCCTCCTCGGCCTCGAGTGGGATACAGTTCGATGTTTCCGCTACCAGCAACAACGTGGTGCTCTCCTGGGGCGGGCACATCGCCAGCCGGTTCGAATGGGGCTTCCTCAATGGTAGCCCGCTCTCAGCGGGCGGGATCAGCGGGTCCCCATACCACATGCGCTTGATCGGCGCCTGCAACAACAGCCCGCTTTCCAACCCCTGCACGACCGGTGGAAACCAGGACCGGTCCCTCTCCGCCGCAGCCGTTATCGCTCCGGAGACCCCGACCGTGACGACCGCCGTCCATCTCGGCAGCAACCACACGACCGATATCCAGAACACGGTCATCCCGGCCGGCTCGACCGTCCACGACAGCGCTACGGTCGGCGCCACCCCGACGAACGGGACGCCCACGGGCAACGTGTCCTTCACCTTCTACAACAACGGCACCTGTGAAGGCACCGGTACACCTGCGGGCACTGTATCGCTGAATGCCAGCGGCGTGGCCGATCCGTCGAACAGCGAAGGGCCACTGGCGGCGGGCAGCTATTCATTCAAGGCCCACTACGTTAGCAATAACACGGCGAAGTGGACGGACTCCGACCCCGCTACCGACCCCTGCGAGCCGTTCACGGCGGCGCAGCTGAGCATCAGCACGGTGATCCACCTCGGCGGTGACCACACGACCAACTACGACGCCAACGTCGACCCGACCAAGTCGGTGGCCCTGAACTCGGTGGTCCACGACAAGGCGACGCTGGGCGGCATAGTGGACGCCATCACGCCGACGGGCGCGATCACCTTCACCCAGTACACCAACGACGCCTGCAGCGGAGATGGTTCGCCGCTGGCGACGGACGGCGCGGATGGGACCGGCACCCGCTCGGTCGACACCGCCGCCCTGGCTGCTGCGGGCAGCTACTCCTTCAAGGCCAGCGTCGCGTCTGACGCCAACTACAACGGGGCCACCAGCCTCTGCG
>Ga0315275_10001044_pt1 | contig 23858 bp, 23 predicted proteins | sample YL17G03_0_MG_FD_205557 | JGI IMG/M metagenome (GOLD analysis project Ga0315275, IMG submission 205557) | Sediment microbial communities from Yellowstone Lake, YNP, Wyoming, USA - YL17G03_0 | ecosystem: Environmental > Aquatic > Freshwater > Lake > Sediment | place: USA: Wyoming | collected...
GGCGACCCCAGGGCGGTGCGCGAGGTTGCGGCGAGCTGTGGTGTCTCCACGCTCCTCGTCGTCCCCCACGCCATTAGCTGGGAAAGCTACCGCGACTTGCTGGAGTTGGCGGCTGAGAACAACGGTTTCAGGATTCGGCTTGCTCCTGGTCTACAACATCTTGTGGCCACCGGCGCTCAGATGACGGACAGCGGCTTCCTACCGCTGGTCAGCCTCCAGCCCCTCCGGATCACCGGCGTGGACGTCGTCCTGAAAGGGGGGCTGGATTACCTGGCCTCACTGTTCCTCCTATTGCTGGTGAGTCCCGTCTGGGCTCTCTGCTGGCTGGCGGCACGCATGGACCGCTGCGGGCCGGTATTGGCTCGCCGGCCCGTCCTGGGGCAGCGCGGAAGGAAAGGCTTCTCCCTTCTGATGGTTGCTCCCCCGGCCAAACCGGCGCCCCAGAGCTGGCCGGCGCGCTGGGCGTGGCGTTGGCGTCGCGCCGTTGCCACTAGCCGCCTGGGGAAGCTGCCCAACGTTGTAAACGTGATCGCCGGCCACATGAGCCTCGTGGGGCCCCGCGCTGTCGCCGAGTCTGAGGCTGGCGCTGACCAGCCCTGGGCACGAAATCTGCTTCTCGTGCGGCCCGGACTCACCGGCCCCGCTGCCGACGCTTCTCGAGGCGAGGGCATGGAAGAGCAGGCGATCAAGGACATAGCCTACGTGCGCGACTATTCAATCTGGCTCGACCTGCGCCTCATGTTCGCCTCCTTCAAGCGGATGCTTAGGCGCGAGAAGAGCCTGCCGGCCTCTTATCTTCTTGTCCGTCCCAAGAAACAGGAAGCCACTGTCAAGACGAAGACCGTGGGAAGGGCGACATGAAGCCGATAAGACTTGCCAACCACAGAGCGAGGCGGGAAGCGGAGAGCGGAAACTCGTTGTCCTACATCCTGCCTCGAGCAGAGATCATCTACCTATTGGAGTCGTACTTCCAGCAGGTACAGGAAACCCTTGAACTGTTGCCGACGGCCAATGTGGCCAGAGTGGCCGAGGAGCTGCTGCGGGCCAGGGCTGAGGGGAAGACCATCTACGTGCTCGGCAACGGCGGCAGCGCCGCCACCGCCAGCCACGCCGCCACCGACTGGCTAAAACCAAACAGGCGAGACAGCCTTGGCGGTATTACTGCCGTCTCTCTGGTAGACAACGTTGCCCTTCTCACAGCCTGGGCCAATGACACCTCCTTCGACAACGTCTTCGCTGCCCAGCTCAAGTCGCTGCTTCAGCCGGGCGACGTGGTTATCGCGGTCTCCGGCAGCGGCAATTCTCCCAACGTGCTCCAGGCCGTCGAGGTGGCGCGGGAAGCGGGAGCCGTCACCATCGGCTTCTCCGGCTTCGATGGCGGGGCGCTCAGCCGGATGGTGGATATCAGCGTGGTTGTCCCTTGCGACAGCCAGGGAATGATAGAGGACGTTCACCTGATGCTGGTTCACGCTCTGACGGTGGCATTGAGGCAGGCAGCAGAGGTTCCGGCAAGGAGGGATGCGGGTGAGGAAGAGAGTGTGCGGAGCGCGGCTAGATGACTGTCGCGACCCTGGGAGCTGGGTTCGGCAGAGCTGCGATCTGCTCTTTCGAGAGGACCATGTCATCGGGTTCATGTTTGACCGTAGACGTGAGGTTAAGAATGGTTGAGTCGCAGGAGTACAGTGCGGTGATGGCTCTGGAGAGCGCGCCGGAGGATGATCTCCAGCCCCGTGGTGGCCGAACCTACGAGATGATCACTGCGACCTACAATCGCGTCCTGGCGGCAGCCGTCCTTGTCCTGCTCTCCCCCCTGTGGCTTGCGACAGCGCTGGCGATAAGGCTGACATCGCCCGGGCCTGCTCTGTTTCGAGCGCCGGTCGTGGGCCGGAATGGCCGCGTCTTCCAGTACTACAAGTTCCGCACGATGCACGTCGACACCGACAATAGCGAGCATGTCCGCTGGATAGAGGAGTTCGTCCGCAATGACCGGCCCTATAGCAGGGACGCAAGAGGCCGGCCCGTCTACAAGTTTAACAATGGCGCTGCCGTTACCGCGGTTGGCGGATGGCTGCGTCGCTTCAGCCTGGACGAAGTACCACAGATGCTGAACGTCCTGCGGGGGGACATGAATATCGTGGGACCGCGACCTCCGGTCCTCTACGAATACCACCTGTACGGTCCCGACGAGCGGAAGAGGCTTGCCGTGAAGCCGGGCATAACAGGACTCTACCAGGCCCGGAGGCGAGGTCGAGCCAGCTTCAGCGAGATGCTGCAGCTAGATCTTGAGTATGTCTGTAGACGTTCGCTTTGGCTGGACATCCTGATCATCCTCAAGACGCCGTGGGTCATGCTAAAGGGACGGGAGGTGGTCTAGTGCGAATCCTAGTCACGGGAGGCGCCGGATTCATCGGATCGCATACTGTCGATGCTCTCGTGGAGCGTGGCCATCAGGTCCGCGTGCTGGACTCCCTTGAGCCGCCGGTTCACAACGGTGAATGGCCGAACTACCTGCCGGCTGAAGTCGAGTTGATCCGTGGCAGCGTCAGCGACCGCGACGCGCTGCGCAGAGCGCTCGATGGCGTGGACGCCATCTTCCATTTCGCGGCCCATCAGGACTATCATACCGACTTCTCGCGCTTCTTTCTGACCAACAGCGTCGGCACGGCCCTTATCTACGAGCTCATCGTCAATGAACGACTGCCCGTGCAGAGGGTGGTCGTCGCCTCCTCCCAGGCGGTGTATGGCGAGGGCAGGTATCTCTGCCCTGTCGACGGCGTGAGGTATCCAGATCAGCGACCGCCGGCGCAACTGGAGCAAGGGGACTGGGAGGTTCGCTGCCCCGATTGCGCCGCGCCGATGGAGCCGATCTGGACAGATGAGGCCGTGACTGCCCCGCACAACAGCTACGGCATCTCCAAACGGGATCAGGATGACATCGCGCTGAAGCTGGGCCTCCGTTACGGCATTCCCAGCGTGGCCCTCCGCTACTCCATCGTCCAGGGGTCACGCCAGTCGTTCCGCAACGCCTACTCGGGGGCGCTCCGCTCCTTCGCCGTCCGCGTCCTCAGCGGTCAGCCGCCCGTCATCTACGAGGACGGTGAGCAACAGCGCGACTACGTCTCCATCCACGACGTGGTGGAGGCCAACCTCCTTGTGCTGCACGATAGTCGGGCCGACTACCAAGTCTTCAACGTCGGTGGCGACCGTCGCGTGACCGTGCGTGAGCTCGCCCAACTGGTCATTGAGACCGCGGGAGTCGCCGTCGAGCCCGAGTTGCCCGGTCTCTACCGCATCGGCGATACCCGCCACATCTTCTCGGATATCTCGAAGCTTCGGGCGTTGGGTTGGGAGCCACAGGTTACGCAGTCGGAGATGGTCCGAGAGTATCTTGCTTGGGCAACTGAGCAGCCCGACATCCACGATACCTTCACCGAGGCCCAGATGAACATGGAGGCCGTCGGCGTGCTGCGGAAGGCGGGCGGGCGTGTCCTGAAATCGCCCCTCTCTCGGCCAGTTTGAGGTATCCAGCGAGGCTAAACGGCTTTTGAGAATACTGATTGTGGGCATCAACTACTCGCCGGAAGAGACTGGCATTGCGCCGTACACCGCCGGTTTGGCGGAGCACCTGGCCGCTAAGGGCTACTCTGTTGTGGCTGTCACCGGCCTGCCAAGCTACCCACAGTGGCGGGCGTACGACGGCTACCGGCGTCTGCTCTGGAAGCGCGAATCAATCAATGGTGTCGATGTCCGCCGCCGATGGCACTATGTGCCCCGGCAGCAGTCGGCCATTCGCCGCGGCCTGTACGAAGGTACCTTCCTCCTTACTGGCCTCTCGGCGCTGGCGCTCCCGCGCCCAGACATGATCGTAGGAATCGTCCCGAGCCTGAGCGGCGGTCTGTTGGCGCGCTTGGTGGCTTGGCGGTTCCGCGTTCCCTATGGACTCATCTTCCAGGACCTCGTAGGGCAAGCCGCCAAGCAAAGCGGTGTGGGTGGTGGTGGTCGAGTGGCCACAGCGGTGCGCGCCGCCGAGGGGTGGGCTGCGCGCCGCGCAGCCGCCGTGGGGATCATCGCCGAGGGGTTTAGACCATATCTTGAGTCTCTAGGGGTGGATGCCAAGCGGATCTACCGTGTCCGGAACTGGACGCACGTTGAGGCCCCCTCAATGGACCGGGGCCTCGTGCGGAAGCAGCTCGGCCTGCCGAAGGACGCTGTCGTGTGCATCCACGCCGGCAACATGGGCTACAAGCAGGGACTGGAAAACGTCATCGAGTGCGCCCGTTTGGCGGCGGAGCGAGACGGTCGACTCCTCTTCGTGCTGATAGGTGACGGCAATCGGCGGTCGCACCTGGAAGCGTTGGCTGGGCAGTACAAGCTTCCCAACCTCCGCTTCCTGCCGCTGCAGAGCAAGGCCCTCTTTCCCAATACTTTGGCAGCGGCCGACCTCCTGTTGGTAAACCAGCGGGGGACGGTAGGCGACATGTCGCTGCCCGGGAAGTTGACCGCGTACTTCGTATCTGGGCAGCCGGTCATCGCTGCTGTCGCACGCGATAGCGAGACGGCGCGGGAGGTAGCGGTCTCCGGGGCGGGAGTAGTGGTCGAGCCGGATGATCCCGAGGCCCTGCTGGGCGCAATCGACGACCTACTTGGGGATCCGGCGAAGTGCGATCGACTGGGGGCGGCAGGGAAGCGCTGGGCGCAGGAGAAGCTTACCGCTGCTGCTGCCCTGACAGACTATGAGGCTTTCATCAAGGCCCTGCTTCCGGCGGACTCGTCGGAGGGACGGTCGACGCTGCGCGCGGCAGCCTGAAGGAATCACGAAGAAATGGAGGTAGAACGAAGATGAATTGGCGATCGAAGCGTGTCCTGGTCACCGGCGGCGCGTCCTTTATCGGATCGCATCTCACAGACGCCCTCCTGGCCAGAGGGGCCAGCGTGCGCGTGGTTGACAATCTGAGTAGCGGCAAGCTTGAGAACATCCAGGGGCACATCGACGCGGGCGCTGTAGAGTTCCTTGAGGGCGATCTTCTGGATCAATCGGTCACCCGCGCCGCCGTCCAGGGGATGGATGTTGTGTTTCACCTGGCGGCTGATCACGGGGGCCGCGGGTACGTTGACCTCCATCAGGCCGCGTGCTCTACCAACCTAGCGCTGGACGGCATGGTGTTTCTGGCCTGCAGAGAAGCCGGCGTTGAGAGGGTCATCTACGCGTCGTCGGGCTGCGTCTACCCCAACTTCATGCAGACAGACCCCGCTCAGATCCTGTATCTAACCGAGGACATGGCAGGGCCGCCCTGCGATGCGGACAACATGTATGGCTGGGCCAAGCTCATGGCTGAGATGACTCTCGCTGCCTACTGCCGTGAGTGGGGAATGAAGGGGGCCTCCTGCCGGTATTTCACCGTTTACGGCGAGCGCGGCAAAGTGGACCATGCTGTCATCGCCATGATTGCTCGGGCCTTCGCTCGGCAGGATCCGTTCGAAGTGTGGGGCACGGGTGAGCAAGTCCGGAACTGGACCTACGTGGGCGACATCGTCGAGGGGACGATCCTGGCTGGCGAGACTATCGATGATGGTGCCGCCGTGAACCTCGGCACGATGGAGCGTACCAGGGTCATCGACGCCGTGCGGGAGGTCATGCGGTACACCGGCCATGACGCGCAGATAAGGCTGATGCCAGAGATGCCCACCGGCCCGCTCAACCGCGTCGCCGATAACTCCCTGGCCCGCCGACTGCTCGGCTGGGAGCCGAAGGTTAGGTTCATGGATGGGCTGCACCAAACGATCGAATGGTACTTCTCAACAAAGGATCGGGAGATGGTCGGGGCGGCACTCGCCGGCCGGCTGACCGAGCGATAGGCCGACAGTCCACCATCGGGTAGGGAGATCAGGCCGAGCGAAGGGGAGCCGCCGGACAGGCCGGGAGAGCAGGTGGCTGGCGGCAATGTTAGGGAGGGGTCCACCCGGAAATGGGTGATTCGCCTGATCGTACCTACTACCCAGGCGCATCTATTATCGAAGGGCAGCAGGTTCTTGGTTGAGCGGCGCGCGGAAAGAGGGTCGGTTGATGGTCGCCGGTGATGGGCCCAAAGGCGTCAACGTGAGGCAGCGGGTGGCCGTTGTCGGCTGTGGACACGTCGGCGTGGTGACGGCCGCCTGCCTTGCTGAATTGGGGCACCAGGTGGTTGGGGTTGACATCAACAAGGCCCTGATCGATGGGCTGCGCGCGGGGAAGGTGCCGTTCGTCGAGCCTGGCCTCATGGACCTCGTTGTAACCAACACAGGGCTGGGCAGGCTCTCGTTTACAACCTCCTACCAAGAAGCGCTGGCGGGGGCGGGGTTCGTGTTTCTCTGCGTCAATACACCCTCGACCGCTGCGGGCGCAGCCGACCTGCGGTACGTGCGAGGAGCCGTCGCGCAGATCGCCGGGGCGCTATCGGCATCGAACGACCGGCCCCTCATCGTTAACAAGAGTACTTCGCCCATCGGCACCGGCGAGACGATCGAGGCGATCCTGGGCCAGACGTTTCAGGGAAAGGGGGACCGGCCGCCGATCGCCGCCAACCCCGAGTTCCTGCGGGAAGGCAGCGCGGTATACGACTTCTTCCACGCCGAACGCATCGTCATAGGCGCGGACTCGCTGGAGGACGCCAGAGGGGTGGCCGCCCTGTATGAGGGCATCGATGTTCCCATCATTCTTACCGACATACGTACCGCTGAAATGGTCAAGTACGTCTCCAATGCCTTCCTCGCCACCCGGGTATCCTTCGTCAACGAGATCGCCCAGCTCTGTGAGCACCTGGGCATAGACATCGATGTAGTCGTCCGCGGTGTCTCTCTGGACCCACGCATAGGCAGCGCGTTCTTCAAACCCGGCATCGGCTACGGCGGGAGCTGCCTCCCCAAGGACGTAGCAGCCATGCGCCACACCGGCAACTCGGTTGGTGTTGCCATGCGCGTCCTGTCTTCCGTTCAGGAGGTAAACATCGCCCAGCGCGGGCGCGCCGTCAGCTCCATCCGTCGCCTGTTGGGCCCCCTCGAGGGGCTCACTGTTGCGGCCTGGGGCGCCACATTCAAGGGCGGCAGCGAAGACCTGCGGGAATCGCCGGCGCTCGACGTTATCACCTTGCTGCGAAACGAAGGCGCCCGCGTGAAGGTCTATGATCCGGCGCTGGTGGCGGCGTCCTCTGTTGACTTCGCCGACGAGATCTGTGGGGATGCTCTGGAGGCGGCTCGCGGCGCTCACTGCGTCGCCATCCTCACCGACTGGCCGGAATTCGCTGACGTGGATCTTGATGAGGTGCGCCGGCTAATGGCGGGGCACCTCCTTTATGACGGGCGCAACCTGTTGCGGCGCAGCGACGTGGAAGCGGCAGGGCTCACATACTGCGGCGTCGGACGGCCGCCGACCCTCGATTCAAGCCGGGTGGCCGAGGTGCAGCACGTCCGTTAGCAGCAGGTCGGCGATCTGCGTACAGACCGGACGAGGGGCTTCTGATGAGAGTATTGGTAGCCGGGGGAGCGGGATTCATAGGCAGCCACCTCTGCCGCGAACTGCTTTCCCGCGGACACGAGGTCACCTGTCTCGATAACCTGATCACCGGCAGCTCGGACAACATAGCGGATCTGCAAAGCGACCGACGGTTCACCTTCGTGCAGGCGGACGTTGTGCAGGCTCCTCCCTTCCGGGGCGAGCTTGTTCTCCATCTAGCGTCGCCGGCGAGCCCTGTCCACTATCAGAGGTTCCCGCTGGAGACGATGCTGGCCAACTCGGCGGGCACGCAGCGGCTCCTGGAGATCGCAAAGGAAAGCGGCGGGCGCTTTGTCTTTGCCTCCACTTCGGAGGTGTACGGCGACCCGCTCGAACACCCCCAGAAGGAATCGTATTGGGGGAACGTTAACCCGATAGGCCCTCGCGCCTGCTATGACGAGTCCAAGCGGTTCGGTGAGGCGCTGACCTTCGCCTACCGCCGCGTGCATGGTGTGAACGCTAGCATCGTTCGCATCTTTAACACCTATGGGCCGAGCATGAACATCGACGATGGTCGGATGGTGCCGGCGGCTATCAGCGCGACGCTTGCGGGCAGGCCGATCCCGATCTTTGGGGACGGCAAGCATACACGCTCCTTCTGCTACGTCTCCGACATGGTAGAGGGGCTGCTGCTGGTCGCCCTCGACAGGGATGCCGATGGCGAGGTGTTCAACATCGGCAACCCGCAGGAGATCACGATGCTGGAGATGGCGCGGGAGGTTGCGCAGGTGGCTGGCGGCGATGGGCGTGTGGTGCATCTTCCGCGCGTTGAGGACGACCCGGCGCACCGCCGCCCCGACATCAGGCGGATGCGTGAACGTTACGGCTGGCGGCCTAGAGTAGGGTTGGCGGAAGGGATGAACAAGACCTTGGCCTACTTCCGCAGCGCCTTCGCTCCTGCCGGCGTCGCACTCAGGATGGAGGGGCGGTGACCCAAGAAACGCCTCAACATAGCGATCCGCCACGTAGAGCACGCTGGCCGCTGGTCGGGGCGGCACTCGCTGGCCGGTTGACCGAGCGATAGGGCAGCCGCCGGACAGGCCGGGAGAGCAGGTGGCTGGCGGCAATGTTAGGAAGGGGCCCACCCGGAAATAGGTGATTCGCCTGATCGTACCTACTACCCAGGCGTATCTATCATGGACGGGCAGCAGGTTCTTGCTTGAGCGACGCGCGGAAAGAGGGTCGGTTGATGGTCGCCGGTGATGGGCCCAAAGGCGACATATGCTGGGATTCCTCGAAGCCGGACGGTCAGCCGCGACGGATGCTCGACACCTCGCGCGCCAAGGCGCTATTCGACTTCGAGGCGACGACGGACTTCGAGGACGGCCTGCGTCGGACGATTGACTGGTACCTTGCGAGCTGGACATCAAACCTCTGCGCCGACGGGTAGCACAATGAAGCGAAACGAAATTGACATTCAGCGCCAATACTATGCCAAAACGGCAGAGCAGTACGATGAACGGCATCTCCCTTCCGATGATGAACACTTCTTTGCCTTGGCATTTCTTATCGGCGTCATTGATTACCTTCATATCGAGACCGTACTTGATATCGGATCAGGCACAGGAAGAGCCATTGGTTACATCAAGCAAAGGCGACCAGACATTAGAATAGTTGGAATCGAACCTGTCAAAGAGTTACGAGATGTTGGATACCGTAAAGGCTTATCAGAAAACGAACTATTAGACGGTGACGCAACAGCAATAGCGTTTAGCAATGGCGAGTTTGACTTGACTTGCGAATTTGGCGCATTGCATCATATTAGAGATCATCATAGGGTTGTCGCAGAAATGTTGCGTGTCGCTAAGAAAGCATTTTTCCTATCCGATAGCAACAATTTTGGTCAGGGTTCTAGGACAACAAGAACGCTAAAGCAAATACTCAATACAATTGGATTGTGGGAAGTTGCCGACCATCTCAAGACTGGGGGCAAAGGCTACTTTATTTCCGAGGGCGATGGATTGGCTTACTCGTATTCGGTTTTCAGCGATTATAAGCTGATAAGGGAGCATTGCAAGAGCATTCATATACTCAACACTAGAGGCTCAGGTGTGAATCCTTACAGGAATGCGAGTCATGTCGCGTGTTTGGGCACAAAGTAATTCCTGGTCCACTCTTCGTTGGCCCGTTTTCCCGCCCACGACTCCCATGGCGACGAAGACCTCGATTGATAGCCATGCGCGCAGGCCGGATGGCGCCGGGCAGCTTCCCGAGGATGCAGTGTCGGTGACCCAAGAAACGCCTCAACATAGCGATCCGCCACGTAGAGCGCGCTGGCCGCTGGTCGCGAGCTTCGCCTCGTCCGGCGTGGTCCAGGCGCTGGGTATTCTGACCGGGCTGCTCCTTGCCCGCATCCTGGGTCCTCAGGGGAGGGGCGAGCTGGCGGCCGTGCTGCTGTGGCCCTTACTGCTCGCCACCGTCGGCGGGCTCGGTGTTCACGAGGCGACTACCTATCATGTGGCGCGCGCCACGGCGGCGCTGGGCACGCTTGTCGGCAGTAGCCTCGTCATCGCCTTCGCTCAGTCGGTGCTCCTCATCGCCGTTGGTGTGGCTATCGTCCCGCTCGTCCTCTCTCACTACGATGCAGATACGGTTCGCAGCGCCCATCTCTTTCTGGCGTGCATTCCGCTCAATCTCATCGCATTGTCCCTGATGGCCGTTGTCAATGGGCGGCAGCGGTTCTACTGGTTTCAGGCGCTGCGCCTCTCCGTCATCATCTTTATGGCTGTCGGACTGTTGGGCTTCGCCTTGGCGGACGCCCTGACCGTTAGGACGGCCGTCATTGCCTACCTGGCGGCGAACGGCGTGACCACAGTCGCCGCGGGCGCCGTTGTGTTTAGCGCCGAGGCGATGCAGCTCCGGTTCAGCCTGGCGCTCTCGCAGCAGCTACTTTGGTTCGGGTTGCGGAGTCATCTGAGCAACGTGTCCCTGTTGCTGAACGAGCGGCTGGATCAGCTTGTCATCTCTGTTTTCCTGGTGCCGGCGAAACTGGGGCTGTATGTGATAGCCGTGACGATGACCTCGTTGACAAGCCTGGTGGGCTCCTCGGTTGCGGTGGTGGTGCTGCCGGTGGTGGCGCGGCTCCAGCCGGGCCCGGGACGAAACGCTGCCGTGCGCAACCTCGTCCGCCTCACGCTCGCCGGTTCTGTTGCTATCACCATCCCCCTACTCCTGCTGGCCCCCGTGCTCATTGACCTGTTCTTTGGGGAGGCCTTCCACGGCGCGGCAGACGTGAGCCGTGTCCTCCTAGTGGCGGCAGTCATCCTGAGCACGAACCGCACGCTGGGAGCCGTCCTCAAGGGCATCGGCCGGCCGTTCGATGCGGGCATCGCTGAGGCTATGGCCCTGGGGACGACGCTCGTTGGCCTGGCCGCTCTGCTGCCGGCGTTCGGTCTCATGGGGGCAGGGATCGTCTCCTTGCTGGCCTACGCCGTCGGCGGGGCCTGGATGATACGTCAGGCAGCGCGGGCGCTGGAGATGCCCGTCTTCGCGCTCCTCTTGCCGGACCGGGAGGAGCTGGGCCGGCTGGCCCGCCTCATCTGGGCACAGCGGGCCTGGCCGAAAACGTTGGCAAGGACCGCGGCTGACGATCGGAAGAGCCTCGATTGACTGTAGAGGGAGGAATGTACGTGAAGACAGCGAGGGGAGAGTGCGATGATGCTTCGTAGCGCCGCCCTTCGCGTTGGTGTCGTATCCGTTCCGAGGGAGATCTTGGCGCTGGTCGTCGCCATCGGTGTCTCCGGCCTGGCCGGGCTTGCTGCCGGAGGCGGCTATTCGTTCCCGCTGGCCGGCCTTCTCGTGTTTGCTGTGGCGCTCGTGATCGGCATGCTGAACTGGCGCTGGTCGGTCTACGGGCTCCTGATCTACCTCCCCGTCTCAGGCATCCCGGTACTCGCCATGTATCCGGACACCACCCTGCCAGTGCTGGCAAAGGATATACTGTTCGTCATTCCGGCGTACGTGGGCTTCGCTGCCTACTACAGTGTGCGGCGGCTCCCCTTCTCTTTTGCAGGCGCGCCTATCGTTCTGTTCGCCATGCTGGCGCTTCTGGTGGTGGTACAGGCCTTCAACCCTTCCCTTCCCAACCGCCTCGTGGGGGCGATCGGCGTGAAGGTCTGGCTGATGTACATCCCCCTCTGTTTCCTCGGCTATCACCTCGTGCGCGATAAGCAGGATCTGTTCCGACTGCTCGGTCTCATGAGCATCGTAGCTCTGATCCCTGCCGTCATCGGCATCGCCGAGGCGCTGCTCATCCGTGGTGGTCAATCCGAGCTCGTATACCATTACTATGGGGGAGCGGCTGCGCCTGCTACTCAGGGCTTCACCCAGTTCAACTTCCAGAGCGGAGGGTTCATCCGACGCATCCCCAGCACATTCTCGTTCGGCACCCAGTACTACATCTTCGTCTCAAGCATGATAGCGGTGACCTACGCCTGGTGGCGTGGTTACCTTGCAGGCACGCCGTTCAGTTTTCTGGGCTGTCTTGTCTGGTTGGTGATGCTGGCGGCGGTGTTCCTGAGCGGCGCGCGGGGGGCGTTCCTGCTCGGCCCGTTGATGGTCGTGCTCATCCTTCTCCTGGAGCGTCGCAGGATAGGGATGTCTCCGAGTAGAGCGCTCGCTATGGGGGTGGTCTTCTTCGCGACCTTCGCCGTAATCGGCGCCCGCGGGGGGGGGGTAATCGGACACGCGTTCGAGACGGGGAGGGGGGAGTTCATGAGCGCCTTTGTTGATGGCTTTCGCCAGGCCCTGGGCGTCACCTGGGGCGGCCTCGGTACGGGCATCGACACGGGCGCCAGCCGCTACGCCTTTGCAGACCCGAAGATGTTCCAGGCTGTGGGCGGCACCTGGTATGAAAGCTGGTACGTTAAGGTGGTGCTGGAGCTGGGCATTGTGGGCCTCTTGCTCGTTGTGCTCCTTATGGGGTCGATCATGGTTCGCGGCCTGCACAATCACTTTCGCCTGCGCGACGCCCGGCTTGGCGTCGTGTCAGCGGCGATCCTGGCATTTCTCGCCTGGAACCTGGTCTACGACATGAAGGCACAATATCTGGATTTCGACCCGGTCAACGTGTACTTCTGGCTGCTGGTGGGGGTGCTGGCGAAGGTGGCAGTCCTCGACCGCAGCAACAGCCAGAAGCAAGGCCAGGAGGCGTTGCAGGAGGCGCAACCTTGTCTACCATGAACAAGGGCCGGAATAACGTCGAGTTCGCCCGCGGGCGGGTGGTGGTCAGTCAGCCGGTGCACCAGCATGCATATGAGACTGCTATCGCTGCCCAGCAGGGCGGTCTCCTCCGCTGCTTTGTAGCCGGTGCCTACCGGACGAACAGGAGGTTATTCAGCGAACGGTTCTGGCGCTGGACCCCGCCACTCCTGCAAAGGTGGATCGAAGGCAACCTGCGCAGACGCTGGAATCCGGAGCTTGACCCTCGTTTGGTTATGACTTTCCCGACGTACCACCTGATAGCGTTTGCCTACCGCGCGGTGCAGAGCATGCCTCTGTTGAGACGGTGGAACGCCGACCGCTGGGCTCATGAACGGTTCGATGCGGCAGTCGGCCGCTGGCTGAGACGTGGCCGGCCGCCGGCTATCGTCCATGCCTTCGAGGGCTCAGCCCTTTGCACATTGCGCACCGCCAAGGATATCGGCGCGATGACCATTCTCGACGTACCGAGTGCCCGAGAGTACTGCGTGCAGGTCGTACTGGAGGAAGGTGGGGACATTAGTCACTTCACGTCAAACTCGCGGTTGCGGGCAGAGCGTGAGCTTGCCGATTATCTCTTCGCGCCTTCGGAGTTCGTTGTGCGTTGTCTCCTGGAGCATGGTGTCTCCCTGGAGAAGATCGTGCTCATACCCTATGGCGTGAACGTGGAACAGTTCTCTCCCGTGTGCGACCGCGAGGACGGTATATTCCGCGTCCTGTACGTAGGGCAGATCGGCCTGCGCAAGGGGGTGCGTTACCTGCTGGAGGCATGGCGCAGACAGTCGCTGCCGAACGCTGAACTTCTCCTGGTTGGCGGGGCGGATGAGGATGGGCGACAGATCCTGCGCGAATACGCCGGTCTCTACAAGTGGGTCGGTCAGGTGCCCAAGTTTGAGGTGGATCACTGGTTCCGCCAGAGCGATCTCTTCGTGTTCCCATCGCTAGCAGAAGGCTCGGCGCTCGTGACCTACGAAGCGATGGCCTCCGGACTGACGGTGCTTACGACAGCGAACAGCGGCTCAGTCGCGCGTGATGGCATCGATGGCTTCATCGTCCCGCCGCGGGACATCGAGGCGCTGCAGGAGAAGATTGCGTTTCTCTACGCTCACCCGGAGCTTGGCAGAGAGATGGGAGCACGGGCACGAGCGCTGATTGAGACACGCTACACGTGGGGACACTACGGGGAGCGCGTCCGCCGCGCTTACGAGGCGATACTGCAGGGGCGGGATCCGAAGGAGGCTGTGAAGGAGGTTGGGGATATGCCGCCGAGCCATGCTGAAGAAGGCGGCCCGAGCAGCGGGGTGAGCGCTACTAGGAGGGTTGCATAGCGGCGATGCGCGTGCTCGTGATCGGCCACACATATATGACCCGCTTCGCTCAGGCGAAGTACGAAGCCCTCACCCGGCTCTACCCCGATGTGTCGGTCACCGGCCTGGTGCCGCGACGCTTGGAGAAGGAGATTATCGACCGTGTTGCTGAGGAGCGGTGGGATGACCGGCTGCGCTTCATCGCCCTGCCGACCGCCCTGCCCGGCTGGGGCAGCCGCTACTTCTTCACCTCGCCGCGGGTCGTGTCGATCCTGCGCGAATTCCATCCTGACGTAGTGCAGATCGAGCACGAACCCGTCGCGCTGGTGCTCCTCCAACTGAACGCCGTATTCGCCGCTCTCCGACAATCGCCAAAGACCGTCCTGTTCTCCTGGGAAGACATCGCTGCCAGACGCAACCCTGTGCTGCATGTCATCGCCAGGTCCATTGAGCGCCTCAACGTGCCGCGCCTGGCCTACGCCATCGCCGGCAACGACGACGCCGTGGGCATCCTGCGCAGCAAGGGTTACCGGGGCCCGATCACGCTGCTGCCCCAGTTCGGCATCGACCCCGATGTCTTCCGCCCGGGCGAGGAGCCGGCTCTTCGCCGGCGTCTCGGACTCGGTGGCTCCTTCGTCATCGGGTTCGCGGGGCGGATCGTGCGCGAGAAGGGGCTGCTGACCCTCACGCGCGCCCTGCTCGACATGCCGGAGCGGGACTGGAAGCTCCTCCTGGTCGGCCGCGGCGACCTCATGCCGCAGATCGAGGGCATGTTCGCCTCTGCCGGGCTCGGGGACAGTCTGCGCCATATCGATTCAGTGCCCTTCCCGGAACTCCCTCAGTACTACCGCTGCATGGACGCCTTCGTCCTGCCCTCGGAGACGACGCCCCACTGGAAGGAGCAGTTTGGGCACGTCCTGCCGGAGGCGATGTCCTGCGGGGTGCCGGTCATAGCATCCTCGTCGGGGTTCATCCCGCGGGTGGTCGGCGACGCCGGCCTGATATTCCCCGAGGGCGACGAGGCGGCGCTCGGCCGCTCTCTGGCGAGGGTGATGGACGAGCCGGGCCTGAGGGGCGAGCTGGTGGAGAAGGGGCACCGCTGCATCGCCGAGCGCTACAGCCACGAGGCGCTGGCCCGCCAGATCTACAAGATATACAGCGAGGTGACGCATGGCTGACCGCTATCTCGAAGCCGCTGCGGTCTCCGCTGGCGCTCCCGCCGTCAACGGTATATGGCCCAACGGGCTGGCGGCGCGCTACTTCAAACAGTTTGGGGACGCCCGCAGGCTCCTGGATGTCGGTTGTGGCATAGGCGAGCTGGGGCGCTGCCAGCCCTCATCTGAGGTGGAGGTGCACGGCGTCGACATCAATGCTGCCGCCGTCAAGCTGGCGGCCCGTCATGAGAATGTCATCTGCCTTGATCTGGACTCTTCAGCCCTTCCCTACGAGGACGAGAGCTTCGATGCCGTCCTTGTCAAGGACATCCTGGAGCATGTGCTCGATCCCGGCCGGCTGGCACGTGAGATCTATCGCGTGCTTCGGCCGGGCGGCGTTGTTGTAGCTTCAGTCGTGATGGCGAGGCCAAAGCGGGTCTGGGCCGACTATACCCATGTCCGCGGCTTCACCCGATCAGCGGCGCGGCAACTGCTGGAGGATGCAGGATTGCCGGTCGAGGCGATCTGGCGCATGGGTGCGGTGCCCCTGTCGGGCCGCCTCCACCTGATCTGGCTGGTGCCACAACTGTTGCGTCTACCGCTGTTCGACGAACTGTGGGCGGCGAGCTGGGAGCTGAGGGCGCGCAAGTGAGCGAAGCCATCGGGACGGTTGACGGCGGGCGTCGCCTGAGGGAGGTGCTGCTGCTGCGTGACGTGCCGGAGCAGCAGCTGCTTTCCATGGAGCGCTTCGCCGACGAGATGGAGCGCGGTTTTGCCGCCCATCCGAGTTTTCGGATGACGGCGGCAACGATGCACGAGTCAGCCGCCGCCGCCACGCTCGGCCTCCGCCGCATCGATAGCTATGTGGCCCGCTTCCTGCGCTATCCGCTCGCTGCCGCCCGGCGAAGGGCGGACATCTATCACATCGCCGACCATGGCTACGCCCACCTGGCCGCTTTCCTGCCGCGGGACAGGACTGTGGTGACGTGCCATGACCTGATGCTGTTGAAGGGCGAGGAGGGGGCAGCGGGCTTCAAGGGCCGTCGAACATCGGTAGCCCGCTTTCGCTGGAGCACATCCTATCTGAGGAAGGTCGCTCACGTGGTCTGCGCCAGCCAGTCTACGAAGGGAGACCTGGTGCGCCTTCGCTCTGTGCCAGAGGAGCGGATCAGCATCGTGCCATACGGCGTGAACAGTCGCTTCCAATGGTTGGGCGATGAGGTCTCCTGTCGCCTCAAGGCTGCGATGGCGGGCACGCGGCAGTTCGCCGTGCTCCACGTCTCGACCGGAAGCCCCTATAAGAACGTGCCTGTCACCCTGCAGGTTGTCGCGGCCCTCAGGCGATCGGGGATGGGCGTGACGCTCGTCCGTGTGGGCAAGCCGTTGAGCCGGGAGGAGCGCGCTCTGGCCGAGGAGCTTTGGCTGGCCGCATCTGTTATCGAATGCGGGCGCGTGTCCGATGAGAGGCTCGTTGAGTTATACAACGCCTGCGATCTGCTGCTCTTCCCGTCCCATTACGAGGGCTTCGGCTGGCCGCCGCTGGAGGCGATGGCCTGCGGGACGCCCGTTGTCACCTCCAACTGCCCCTCCCTGGTGGAGATCGTTGGCGGTGCTGGTCTTGTGGCCCCGCCGGCTGATGTTGGGGCGCTCGCAGCCGCAGCTCGGGCCGCGCTGGAGTCGAGCGAGCTGGCCGCCCGCCTGCGTCGACAAGGCCTGAAAAGGGCGACGGAGTATACCTGGGAGCGCACCGTTGCCGGCTACGCACAGGTGTACGAGATGGTAACCGAGGAGGCGAGGCAGCGACAGCAAGAGAATGAGAGGGAGAGGCAGGCGGCGTGCGTGAGATAGAGGGCGCCTGTCGGCCGTACGTTGAGAGGGCAAGCATGCCATCAGGGATGAAGAAATGAGAGTTCTCCAGGTCGTCCCTTCTCTAGCCAGCCGCACCGGCGGCCCGGCGTTCGACATTGTCGGATCGTCCCTCGCCTTGCGGCGGTGCGGCGTCGAGACTACCGTCTTCGCGACCGATATGGGGTCCGCCTGGGCCAAGATCCGCCGGCGCGTCTCGCTGTCTGACCTGCCGGCGGGCGCGGAGGAACTGGATATCCGGCTGTTTGCTGCCCGCTGGCCCTATCGGATCGCGTTCTCGCCGGCGCTTTACCGTGCCCTCGGCAAAGAGATATCCCGCTACGACGTCTTACACATCCATACGCTCTTCATCTTCCCCCAGTTTGCAGCCTACCGCCAGGCCATACGCTATGGCATCCCCTACATCGTAACGCCGTGCGGAGCGCTGGACCCTTATCTCAGGAGGCACGGTTGGCTGCGCAAGGCCATCGTCCATGTTCTCTGGCAACGGGACATGCTGAACCGGGCGTCTGTCCTCCAGTTCAAAACGGAGGAGGAGGCCCGACTTGTGGCCGACGTGGCGCCGGCTGTGCCGCGTGTAGTCGTCTCCAACGGGATACGCTGCGCCGAATACAGCGAACTCCCCTCTGGCAGCGAGTTCCGGCGACGCTACCTGGGCGGTGATGACGGCCCCCTGGTCATGAACATCGGTCGACTTTCATACAAGAAGGGGCTGGACATCCTCATCCGCGCCTTCGCGATCCTGTCGAAGGACGTTCCGGGATGCTGGCTGGCCATCGTTGGCCCGGACGACGAGGGCCTTACGCCGCGGCTCCAGGCCCTGGCTGAGCGCGAGGGCATCGCCTCTCGCGTTGTGTTCACAGGCATGCTTAGAGGCGAAGACAAGCTGGCCGCCCTCGCCGCGGCGGACGTGTGGGCATTGTCTTCACACAGTGAGAACTTCGGCATCGTGGTGGCAGAGGCGTTGGCAGCCGGCCGGCCGGTAGTGATCTCCCCTGCCGTCAACATCGCGCCCGACATCGCGGAGGCCGGGGCCGGCGTGGTGTGCGAGCTGACGGCTCAAGCGTTCGCGGCGGAGATCACCGCGCTGCTGCTCAACGACTCGCGGAGGGCGGCGCTCGGCGCCAGGGCGCGTGAGTTTGCAGGGCGGTGGGACTGGGGTACGGTCGGGCCGCAACTGGCTGAGATGTACGCTAGCGTGGCGCGGGGGAGATAGATGTCTGCATCACAGCGCAGCGAAACCGGGAGGGCGCCAGCGGCGTCACCATCCAGTCGAGCACATCTTGGTCTGGCGGAGGAGGGCGCTGACTGGGCTCCATCGCCCCTCATGGTGCCGCTGACGGTGCTCCTGCCGGTGCTGAACGAGGAGAAGAATCTGCCTGATGCCCTGGCGAGCGTCGCCTGGGCCGACCAAGTCATTGTGGTAGACTCAGGAAGCACTGATCGGACGGCGGAGATCGCCCGCGGCGCGGGGGCGGAGGTGGTCCGGTTCGATTACCCGGGTTACGGACCGAAGAAGAAGAATTGGGCGCTGGAGAGTCTTGATCTCCGCAACGAGTGGTTGCTCCTGCTCGATGCCGACGAGCGCGTGATTCCGGAGCTGCGGGAGGAGATCTGGGAGGCGATCAGGAACGGGCGCTGCGATGGCTATTGCCTCGACCGCGAGTTCATCTTCATGGGCCGGTCGCTGCGCTGTTTTCGGCCCAACTGGAATCTGAGACTCTTCAAGCACCGCCTGGGCCGATTCGAGGACATGGGGCTGGACGAGCTCCCCGACACGGGTGACAACGAGATCCACGAGCACGTGCGGCTTGAGGGGCGGGCAGGCTTTCTCAGACACCCCCTGCTGCACGACGACTTCCGTGGACTGACTGCCTGGCTCGATCGCCACAACAAGTATGCGACCTGGGAGGCCCACCTATACAGCAGGTTCCGGCAGGAGCCGGTCGGCGTTGGCCCTATCGCCTTCCTGCGGCTCGATCCGTTCAGCCGCAAGCGTGTCCTGCGTCGGATCTGGGTTCGGTTGCCGTTGCGGCCGGTTCTGCGCTTCCTCACCTGGTATCTGTTCCGGCGCGGCTTTTTGGATGGCCGCCAGGGGTTCATATTCTGTGTGCTGATGGCCTACTACGAGTTCATAATTGGAGCCAAGATGCGGGAGCTGGAACGGGGGTCGCCCGTCGGCTGAGCCTATGCTAGGCAGCCGCCGTTCTCGAGTCGAGGAAAGGAGGGAACCGATTGACGAAATCCATCATGAGCGGGCAGAGGATTCCCCTAGTAAACCGCATCTCATCGGGATGGAGCATTCTCCGCGCCTGGCGGGATGGCACTTTCGGGAACGCTGAGACGGCACTGGCGTTCCACAACGAGCTATGCGACGTGATCAGGACTCATCTCCACACGGGGGTCGAGCAGGCTAGGATACTTGAGTTGGGATGCGGGCAAATCGCCACGCAGACGGTGCTGTTCCAGGCGGACGGCGCAGACGTTGTTGGGATAGATGTTGAGGTATCTACCTATACGATGGGGCTAGGGACGCTCATCAAGGTCATAAGAACTAATGGGGTCGAGCGAGCTCTCAAGTCGTTGCTGAGGCATTGGCTGTTCGACAGGCGGTCCTTCGCGGAGCTCTCGGCCAAGTACGGCAAGCGTCTGCCGTTTGAGGCCCTAGACGTGCGCCTGATGGACGCAACTCATCTTTCTTTCCCCGATGACTATTTCGACTTTGTGTACTCGGCGTGGGTCTTCGAACACGTTGCAGACGTAGCTGGGGCAGTCCGTGAAATGAATCGAGTGCTCAAGCCTTCTGGAATTGCCTGGATCAACGCCCACCTTTTCCCGAGCTTATCAGGCGGTCATAATCTCGAGTGGCTCCACCCTGACGAAAAGCCGGCAGAGAAGGTGCCTCCTTGGGATCACCTGCTGGACAACAGGTTCCCTGTAAACACCTATTTGAACAAGCTACGTCTGGATGACTACCGTCGCATATTCGCCGACACCGTCGACGTTATTGACGAGGCGTTGGCCTGCGAGGGAATCGACCTGCTAACGCCGACGATCGAGGAGTCGCTCCACAACAGAGGCTATACCCGAGAGGAGTTGCTCACCTACAACCTAAGGTTCCTCTGTCGAAAGAAGGATACCCACAGGAGGCAAGCGGTAGGGCATACTACCCAGAATGGGTCAACGACGTGATCGCCAGCGTCCATATCTGAGCGAAACCGCTTCAGTACCTAGTGTAGTGTCTTAAGAATGGCTTTACAGCGCCCGACCTTCCGGGGGATCGAGTCCACCGAAGCGGTCCAGACGAAGGGCTTCGGATCTGCGTTGTAGATCGTCAGGTAGTCGTCAATGGCTGCGATAAGGTCCGGGACACTGCGGAACACGCCGCGCCTGATGTGCTTCTGTGTGATCTCCCGGAACCAGCGCTCGACGAGGTTCAGTTAGGAGGCGCTCGTGCGAGTGGCGCACTTTGGGCGCGGGTGGCCATTCTGGGCGGGAGTCTTTGTATGGGCGCGTCGGTAGTGAGCGTAGCGGGAAATGACGGCGGTCGATACCTGTCCACCGTCCACGGGCTTGGAGGCACGCTCGATCCTCGTGGCGATGGATGATTGAATGGGAGACTCAATGATCGCTAGCCTCCTGCAATTGCTGACCTGCCCGCTCTGCCGCGACAGCCGCCTGGTAGGCCTGGACGGGCACCGCAGCGACGGCGTGCTCCGGTGCAGCCGCTGCCACGCCTCCTACCCCGTGCGCGGCGGCATCCCTATCCTGCTCCCCCCCGGCCTTGACCCATCGCAGGTGGAGGACGAGCTAGACCACGCCTATGCGCACAAGCGGCAGCAAGCGAACTACTTCGACCGCGAGTTGGCGGAGGAGTTCGAGATTAACCGGCCGCACGCCACGGCTCTCGCCTACCAGTGGTTGATGGCCGAGAAGTTCCGCCGGAGTGTCGCCTCTCTTCCACCGCTGGCGGGCGCCACTGTCATCGACGCTTGCTGCGGGAGCGGCATGGATGCGGAGTTCCTCGCGCGGGAGGGCGCCAGAGTCCTCGCCCTGGACATTTCAGAGGGTTGCGCGTCTCGGGCTCGGGTTCGCGCACAGCGCTACGGCCTCGACTGTCTAGTGGTGGTTGGCGATGTCGAGCATCTCCCAATTCGGACTGCCGCCGTGGACATAGGCTATGTTCACGACGGCCTCCACCACCTGGACGAACCAGCGCTGGGGCTGCGCGAGCTGGCCCGCGTGGCCAGATGCGCCGTCAGCGTCAACGAGCCTGCCGACGCCCTGGGAACACAGATCGCCGTGCGCCTGGGGATCTCCTCCAATCGGGAGAGCGCCGGTAACCAGGTGGCGCGGCTCCGTGCCGGAGATGTCTGCAGAGAGCTCCAATCGGCGGGGTTCCAGCCTCGAGCGCGGCGGTACTTGATGTACTACAAGCACGAACCGGGGCGCGTGATGCGCTTCGCGTCGCGTCCGGGGGTCTATCACCTCTACCGATGGGCGATGGAAATGGCGAACCTTGGCATTGGTCGGTGGGGCAACAAGCTTCAGGTGACGGCAGTACGGACAGACTGATTGGTCCCCAGGGCCTGTGGCACGGACGCCTCAAGTGGGGCATGGTGCACTACGGCCTTGTATTCGAGCACGTGCCGGCGGCCTATCGGGTGAGATGCGCGCTTGGGGCACGGCTGGAGGGTCTTCCCGTTCACCGCGGGGACGTAGAGCGCTGGTGGATCCTGGGAATCAGGGGCAGGAATGTGCTCTTGCTGCCTCGCCGCTGGCTGATCGCGAGCGGCTGGCTGAGCCCGCTCGCCGCGTTCGTTCCCTGGCTGCGATTTCGCCTCGACCCTCGTGTCCTGGAGGCGTTCTGGCTTGAGTCGAAGGAGTCACCCTAGCATCTGTCATCCCTGGGCGCGAGCCGGGCGGAGCACCTCCTGCTGTCGCTGTCGACCGGGCTGCGCTATACTAGGGGACACCGTAGCGTCGTACTTGGCGAGGGGGTTCGCCCATGATCGAAGGCGTGGAGCTAAAGAGCCTGGCCACCCACTCCGATGAGCGCGGCTTCTTTCGTGAGATCGTCCGCGGCAGCGAGGGGATAGTGCGCGAGGGCTGGGCCCAGGTGAGCCACTCCCTCATGTTCCCCGGCGTCGTCAAGGCCTGGCACGTCCACCCCACTCAGATCGACTGGTGGTACGTCGTCACCGGTGATCTGAAAGTGGTGCTCTGCGACCTCCGTGACGGTTCGCCGACCAAAGGCGAGCTCCAGGAGATATTCCTGGGAGACCACTACCCGGCACAGCTCCTCAAGATACCCGCCGGCGTCGCCCACGGCTGCAAGGCGCTGAGTGGGCCGACTCACCTCGTCTACCTGACCTCCAGCGTCTACGATCGCAAAGAGGAGGGGCGCCTCCCCCACGACGATCCCGCCATCGGCTACGACTGGCTGGCGCCGCCCCCGATAAGTTAAGCGCTGTTCTTCCGTCGTGTCTGGCGTGGGCTAGGGGTAAGTCGGCGCCTCGGCCTTGCTCCCGACGTAGAGGTCGTCGTAGTACACGTCGCCGCCAATGTCCGGTTGTATCGCCGTCGGCGAGTCGTACCGAGCCTCGAAAAAGACCCGCATCTCCTGCAACTTGTCCGGCGCCTGGCCCCATAGCTGCTGGAAGTCGTCGGCGACGTTGCGCTCAAAGTGCACCCATTCCCCGATCTTCGGCTCTTCCTTGCTCACGAACACGAACTTCGCATTGCCGATCTCGAACGGCTCGGTCGCGGTCCCTGCCAGGAGATAGCGGATCTGGATGTTGCCGGCGTTCTCCGGCAGAATGGCGATGACCACGAACTGGAGGTACTGGATGTCTGTCCCCCTCTTCCAGTTCTCCACGCGATAGAAGCCGGAGAGGAACTCGGGGAACGAGGAAGGCTTGAGGCTCTGCACGGCGCCTAGTACCTCGTGCTGGTTGGGCTGCGGCGGGCGACGCAGGCTCAAATGCGCGCTGTACTGCCCGGAGTGCGCAACGGCGTCGCTGACCTCGAAGGGCGCGCCCCAACCGGATGTCTCCATTGAGTACCAGGGCTCCTTGCCCTTCTCGAAGCCGGGGTTGGCGAGGAGATTCCCTGTCTTATTCCCTTCCCCGCCGCTGCCGCCGCAGGCGCGCGCCAGCAGAACGGCCACCAACAGGAGCAGAACCAGCCCGATGAGGAGCGCGGCGCGGATGCTACGGGGCATGCTCCTCACCGCCGCGAACGGGCGGGTGGATGGACTGCGAGACCGCTCCCGCCTCGCGGAGGCGCGCCGCCTCTTCGCCGTCATAACCGACCTCCTCACAAAGCAACGAGAAGGATATCACAGTGGGGAGACTGGACGAAAGGCGATGTTCGCAGTCTAGGCTGGGATACGAGATCTATGCTGCCCGGTCCGCACCCGGTCCGGATGTCCACCCCAGCCTTTGCCCGGGGCCGGCGCTTTGGGAGTTCTTCTTCTCCTGCTTGGCCTCCGATAGACCGGCCTCCGCCGCCTGGATGAGATCCTCCCGTGTTTCCCCGTCCTCCGGGTAACACACGATCACCACCGTGGCCGTGACCGGCTCCGGCGGGCCGTTTCCCCCAAATACCGTTACCTGTCCTAGCTGGGCCAGGAGCTTGCTGGTGAGGGCGACGGCGGTAGCCCGGTTGCTCTCGGGCAGGAGAAGCACGAACTCATCGTTGCCGTAGCGCGCCGTTATCTCCGGCTCCATGAGGGAGGTGGCCAGGGTCATGGCTACGGATCGCAGCAGCTTGTCGCCCATAGAGGGGCCGTAGCTATCGTTG
>Ga0315275_10001045_pt1 | contig 23850 bp, 18 predicted proteins | sample YL17G03_0_MG_FD_205557 | JGI IMG/M metagenome (GOLD analysis project Ga0315275, IMG submission 205557) | Sediment microbial communities from Yellowstone Lake, YNP, Wyoming, USA - YL17G03_0 | ecosystem: Environmental > Aquatic > Freshwater > Lake > Sediment | place: USA: Wyoming | collected...
AGCTTCTCGCCGAGGACAAACTCTCTTCCGAATACGAGGGTCAGCTCAAGCTCGGCGCCGGCAAGCAGGATATTGCAGGGCGCCAGTTTAAGGGTGTCTATGTTCGTATCCGCTATGATTTGCGGCAAGGTGGTATTAACGTCGGTTAGAACATCGTGAAGGGTCTTTGTGAGCCTGTCGGGATTCAGGCCCAGGCCGATAGTCGTGTGCCCCTGTGGGTCGAGATCGACTACAAGCGTTCGACTGCCCATTTGGGCCAGCGCCGCCGCCAGGTTCACGGCGGTAGTGGTCTTGCCGCAGCCGCCTTTCTGATTTGCTATTGCTATTGTTCTCACTATTTTTTTGCCTCTAACTCGTTTCGAGAAACCATCCGCCCCGTCGGGCCATTTTGTGCCCTGCCCGTGACGGGGGCTTCCACACGCCTGCGAATCATAAGGTCCGAACCATTTCTCTATCCGCGAGTCCTTGAGACCCTATCTCCATACGCGCCGGCCCTGAGCCGACTATCTCCTCGGCCAGCGCCCTGTACTCAACGGCGCCCTTGCTCTTGGGGTCGTAGGTCAGAATAGGCTCCCCGGCGCTTGGCGCCTCAGCGAGCCTGGTAGTCCTATGAATAACGGTATCAAATACGAGATCTCCGAAGAATTCCCGCATCTGGCGCTGCACCTGCCTGCTTAGGGCCGTTCCCTTTTCCACAAAGGTCAGCAGCACGCGAAGCGCTGCGAGATTCCGGTTGAATCGCTCCCTGACGATGTCTATGGTCTCGAGCAGCTGCTTGAGACCTTCAAGGGCATAGTATTGCGTCTGAACGGGCACGACAACATCCGTGGCGGCGACCAGGGCGTTCAGCGTCAGCAGACTGAGCGACGGCGAGCAGTCGATAACGGATATATCATAATCATTGCCGACCAGCTTAAGCTGCTCAGTCAGCACATACTCTCTGCCGAAGAGGGTTGACAGCTCAAATTCAACTCCCGATAGAAGGATATTGCTTGGCGAGAGGTACAGCCCTTCTATGCTCGTCTTGAGGACGGTCCTTGAAATCGGGAGCTGGGCCTTTGAAATGGGAATCTGAGCCGTTGTAATAGCGTGATAAATGGTCCTGTCCAGGTTTTCGGGCTGAAAGCCGAATGCGAGTGTGGAATGCGCCTGCGGGTCAAGGTCAATCAATAGTATGCGATTGCCCAGCGCGGCAAATGCCGCGGCAAGATTGACGGCGGTCGTCGTCTTGCCACATCCACCTTTTTGATTTGCTATTGCTACTGTTCTCATGTTTCCACAGACGGTAAATCGACGGTGAGACCCCGCTATGATATCAATTGCCCTTTTGCTTGCCGACAAGCGCCGTCAGGTTCAGCTTAGCCTTGTGGCCTTGGTCGGGCTGGTCCGCTCGCGTTATCAGGAAGGTATCGACAAGAAGGACGGGGTGATGCCTTTCCAGGGCGTTAATAAACCCGGCAAACTGGTCGAGGCCGGCGGCAAAAGTGACATCAAACCGATTCTCGCTTATATAATTAAGCTCTGCGCCGCCCGGCGAATCGCGGCCGCTCTGGCTCTTGATGCTGAACGACTCGATCCGATGCTGGCCGGCCGTCTCGCTTATATCGAATGTCAAATTCGACGAGTCTCCTGAAGCGACGACAAAATCGCCCATTCTTTTCTGCAAGCCGGCGACCTGGCTGGTCAGGTGAGCCTGGGTCTCCTCTTCGGCCGCCTTGACCGCAAAATCGTAGGCCTGTTTGTGCTCAGCTAATTGGTTGGCGATGCTTTTCTTTTCTCGCCTCTGCGGTTCCAGAACGAGCATATAGACGAAGAAAAACAGTATGATGCAGGCGGCCCAAATCAGAGCAACGATTGTACAGTATTTCTTATGATTAGATTTCATGGCAGACCCATTATAATTGTGGTTTGAAGATGCAGTTTATCTCGTATGAGACCACATCAAGGCCGTTAAGCTCATCGGTCCTCTGGGAGACTGTGATATTCTCGAGCTTTGGTCCGAGCAAAGCGGAGGAGCGAAGGCTGTCCCTGAAAGTCCTCACGGCCCTGTCGCCGTCCGATTGCGCAGTTGCGGCAACGTTCATTTGCAGCGTCGGCACAAGCATCGAGACGTCTGTTGTCTTCTCAGGTTCGTCTTTCTTGGGGACTTTGTATGTTACCGGATGGTTTTTGACTTCGAGGGCGGTCAGTACCACCGATTCAGGCATGTCCCTGACCACCGTCGCCAGGATGGGCGACCACTGAACATGTTGCCGGAGGGCGGTTTTCACCTCGGCCAGACACGTCCCATAAACGGTTTTGTCCTGTTCCAGCGCCCTTTGCTTGGCGACGGCGGCGGAGAGCTTCTCGGTCTTTTCCCTGTAGCTGGCGAGCCTCCCGGTTTGAATTGATATGATGACCCTGTTGTGCAGGTAGAACCCGAGCAGCGCTATTGCAGTAACGACCGGAACCAAGACCGCCATTGCAGCGACGGCCATGTTCTGCGCCTTTTGTTTTGCCGGGAGTCCCTCGCCTTTTAACAAATCTATCGTGAACATATCAGATCGACCTCATTGCCAGCCCCGCCGCGACCGCCATCGCCGGGCCGCTCTTTTGTAGAACATTTTTCTGGAGCACGCCTTTGTGGTTGTGTCCGGTCTCGCACCGCATCCCCTTAAATGGGTTCCACAGAACGGTCTTGACGGAAAGCTGACTGTTCAATATCTCGATAAACCCGTCAGCCAGTGCGAAGCTTCCGCACACAAAGATTTTCTCAAGCGGCGCCGCCTTTTTCTGGGTGTTGTAATAGCGGAGCGTCTCGGTGACATCGGCGATGAGTTTCTTACAGGCCCGCTCCAGACTGTCACGAAGTCCAGGCAGCTCGGCATCGGCATTGCCGGACAATATCTGTCTGACGGTCCTTGCCGGCACATTCTTCTCCGCAGCTATCTCCTTGACGATGTCGTCGCCGACGTGGATCATATCACGGACAAACGGCCAGCCGTCCTCGCTCATAATGGCAAGAGTCGTATAAGAACCGCCCACGTTCAGGATGGCCGTTGCCTGGCCCAGTTCCGGATTCTCAAGCTCCCTGAAGCAGTTCAGAAGCGCCAATCCGTTAACATCCAGCAGCGCGCAGCTCAAAGACGCTTCCTTCGCCAGATACACCTTGCTTTTTATCAGGGCGTTGGTTGCAGCGACAAGGATGCCCCGCACCTTGCCGTTGTCATTGGAGATCAGCTGGTAATCGACAGTGCCGTCCTCTGTGTTAAACGGGCAGACCTGTGACGCTTCAAGCCGAACGGCCCCCTCGACTTCTTCCGGCGGTATCGATGGAAACTCAAAGTCGCGGACGGCAACCTCCGGGCCGCTCACGCCGCACACCGCATACTTGGCCTTGGCGCCGCTTAACTCCAGACATTCGCGGACAGCCCTGCCAATATGGGCCAGCTTCTTGCGGTTGTTGCCTTCATTGTTTCCGTTGGTGGCAATCTCGGACATGCCGCACGCGGTGACCGCGTAACCATCGTTGTCCTTACGCAGACGAACTATGTTGACCGAAGACAGACCTATATCGAGCCCGAGCACCGCCCTTCCGTCGCGTTCAAGTTTGAATGACCTTTCCCAGCCCCAATCCATAAATCTTTCGCCTCAACAAAAATAGCCCAACAATGTATAGCGCTCGTTGTCTGCACAGCGCTTGCTGCCGACAACCGACTATCGGCTCAATCAGAATGGTGTTTCACCTAAAAATCAAAATTGTGGGGTTCCTCCGCACGGTGCCGGCACAGAGGGCGGTTTTGAGACGAGAGGCCCTATAAACAGTGTGTAATAGGCCCCTCTGAGGGCGGTTTGGCCGGTGAGAGGGATGCCGAGACAAAGATGTTAGCGACGGCGCGGATACCCAGCTTCAAAGATTATCGGCCGTTGTTTACAACGCGGAGTGAATTGTGCCGGACGCTGGAGGAATTCACGTATGGTTCAATTCCGGGTGGCAGCCTCAAGCGCAGCGCCCCGCCTGAGCCTGCCGAAGGCTTGGGGATGGCAAAGCTCCAAGAGCGGTGCAACCATCCCCAAATCCTTCGGATTTGAGGCTGCCACACCGTATGTAGTCACTGATAATGTAACTCGGAATCTGACGTACTTGAACCATGCCGGAATTAACGAGGCCCACGGAACGAGATATGCTCTCAGGTTGCCTGAGAATATCCTTTTGCTTACTGCTCGTACCATCGCTTCAGGACGAAGCGGACCACAGGATCTTCAGTGGGGTCAACCTCGCGAAGCGCGCCGTCGTAATAGAGGTTCGCGCCGTTCATCATCGTGAAGTCGTAGGCCGTAAACGCCCCGTATAGATCGCCGCTGTTATTGACCTGCACACTGGCGGCGGGGGCGTAAACCTGGCCAAAATACGCGCTCTTGGCGTTCAACTGCCAATTCTGACAAGGTCCGGTGGTCGGCGTGCTCTCTGCCCAATTGCCCCAGAGTTTCAACTGCGGCGGCGTGCCCAAGTTGTTGAATCCTGAACCGGTATTTGAGAGAATATTGCCGGCCACATACAGATTAAGCGTCGCCCCATTTTCTATGATGATCCCACAGTCGCGCCCGAGCGAAATGGAGGCCTTGGACACCCCCGTACCTGTGTTGGTAAGGTACAACACGACATCGTTCCCGGTCTTTATAATCAGATTCTCCGGTCTTTCCTTTCCCACTGCCCCCGTGTCGAGGTCAATCATATTGTAGATACCGTTCCAGCTTTCGTCGATATAGAAGTTAGGGTCGTCTTTATTTCCTATCTCAATCTTCTTCGGCCGCTTGTCCGGCAGTACCGGTAGATCGATATACGGGAATTCGGGTTCCTCTATCATCGCGTACTTGTCGCCCGTAACGACAGCGCCCAGGTCTTTTATAACCTGCGCAGGGTCGCCGTCCACGCCAACTAAGATATTTCCATCGACCGTCACGCCGTTGTTCAAGGTTACTTTGGCCGCGTCGGCGCTGGTCGTGCCTATCTCCGTCAGCACGTCGGGATTGAGGTTGGTCGGGTCTCTCGAGTCGCGCCCGTCAACGTAGGTGCCCGACTTCAACGTAATGGCGTCGCGGACGATGACACATTCATCGCCGGCGCCCCGCAGGCGCAGAGTGGCGTAAATCACCTTCTCGGCCCCGTTGTATCTGCCGATGGACCTGACCACGTAATCACCGTCTCTCGGCGCCGTCGGGTAGGCCCGGCCAACAAAATCAATCAGGCCTTGGTCTCCTCCGGAGTAGCCGCGGGCTTTGACGACAATGTAACTATACGTCGCGCCATTGCAATTGGGCAGCACCGTGTTGTCTTCGAAGGGAAGGGCATGGCCGGCCCAGCCGTCCTCGAGGTTCCAGTTCAACTGCCAGAGGGCCTTCGTTATGCCGTCGTCCGCCGCACTCCGGGCGACAACTTCGGCCGCCGTCCGTATGGAAAAGATGCGAGTATTCTGACCAAGACTCAACACCCCAATACCGCTCAGAAGCAACAGCACAACGGCAAAGAGCACCAGCGCCATTACCGAGCCTGTTTTTTTCGCTCTTGTGACCATATTTCAATTCTCCCTTGCAGGAGTCTTCGTTTGGGGCCTCCTTTGCGGGCGCGAGGATTCCCCCGGCCCTTTGCCTTTGCGCATCCACAGACCCTGCCAGCCTGAAGACGCCACCAGTCGCGTGAGAATACAAGGCGTGAAACTACTATAGACGCCTTCTCACCACCATCCTTGAAAATATTAGTATAGCGGATTTACGGTGAAATGTCAAGGAAATTATGGGCCATCAGCCAATATTTTCAGGTTTGCGGCCGGAGACGCGGAAATAAGAGTCCACAAGACCTCCGCAGGGGCGTGGACGAGGCATTGGACAGGTTCGAATTGGCCGAAAAACGGGGGTGGCACCCCATTATTCGCGTGAAAAAGGGGCTTTTACAGCTATGGGCAGGGGTGGGTCTGGGCGTGGAGCGCCGACGGGGGACTCACATGGTCCAAGGTCGAGCTGGAGCAATCACTTAGCGCGCCAAAATGCCAGGCGAGCATCGTCCGTTTCACCGACAGGAAGCATCATGGAAAAAACCGCGTGTTATTTTCCAGTCCCGCAGGCTGGCACAATTACCACTAAACAAGCTCAATAGTTAGTTTTCGCTCCATTGTGTAACTCTGAATTTAACGAGCGGGTCGTTGACCGTGGCGTTTCTGAGCGAAACATCATAGTGGAAGGCGCCTGTGTTGTACAGCCCGAAGGCATCTGCTATGACGGAACCGTACGTGGCGCCGGAATTGTAACTCAGTACCTGGGCTTTCGGGGCATAGATTGCGCCATAAAAAGCAGAACTGTTCTTAAGGATTATCTTCGTGCAGGAATCGAGTGCGAATATCTCCATATTACGGGGATTTTGGGTCAGATTATTGATGTTGCTGTCCTTATCGCTTGAAAGATTTCCGCCCAGATAAAGCGTTAAGGATGAATTTGGTGTTGTGTTGTCCACTATAATCTGGGCCCCATTACCGAGCGATACATCGCCGGTAACGTAGAGGGTTACGGGGCCCTCAATTGTAAGGGTCTTCTTATTGCCCAGATCGATTTTGCTATACTTGCCCGACGTGGTTACGTTTCCGCCCGTGAGCTTTCCCAGAGAGCCCATTGAGGCAAGCGAGGAAGGAACTATGACGGATTCAAGCGTGTTGGGTGTCGGCATTGCATATTGATTTCCGGTAATCGTTCCGTGGTTTGTAATGACATAGGCGGGGTCTCCTCCAGGACCAACAACCACGTCGCCGTTTATTAGGCCGTCATTGGAAATAAACACCCAACCCCTTTCGGTGTTGTTAGTACCGATCTGGAGAGTCGGTGTGCCGGGGGTGGTATTGTACTGGTCAACCGTGCAACCGTTGGCGAACCAAAGGTAGCTGTTGCCGAATGCGGCGAAATCAAATGGGCTATCCACTACCAATGTGCAGCTTACCTGCTTCTGTATCTGGCCGCAGCTTCCGGTGGCGATAACGGCGTAATTGCTTCCGCTTTTGGTGACGGTATAGCTGTATGTGGCGCTACAGCCGGGCAATGAAACATTTGAGGCCGAGGGCAGTGTGCTGTCATCCCACGGGGGGGTTTTGAGTTTCTGGTTCATATCATAAATAGCTTTTGTAAGTCCTGCGTCGGCGGCCGTACGCGCAGCAATCCCGTCGGACGTCCGCGCGGCATACACCCTCGCCTGCAAACCGAGCCGCAGCATCCCCAGGCCCATAACAAGCAGCAGCGTGATGACAATAAGCGCTAAGGGCAAAACCGAGCCGCGCCTTGCTCGCACTAACCCGGATTTCTCACCGCCGAGACCGCCGAGTTCGCAGAGCCTGTCGCCGTGTAAAGACTTAGCCGTGATAATGCAGGTTACGCTTTTCTTGCACATCTTTCACCTCCCGTTTTGCTGGTCTATTGAAGCCCGTGTCATGCCTGCGAAGCCCTTGTCATACCTGCGAAGCCCTTGTCATACCTGCGAAGGCAGGTATCCAGCTTAGACGTAGGGTGGGCTTCAGCCCACCGCTTCAGAGCAGTTCTCTTATCGACACATAAATCCTAAGCGCTAAATCTGAAACACGAAATCAAATCGGAAATTCGAATAACTCAAACTGACCGATTCGCCCCGTTAGAAATGGTAAGATTTCTAACGGGGTTCGCCTTGTCATACCTGCGAAAGCAGGTATCCAGTAGTCTGGCTGAGTGGATTCCCGCCTGCGCGGGAATGACAAGCAGGACAACCAACAATGAGCGACCAGATTTCGGATTTCCAGTCTCCTGCTTCGTGTTTCGTATTTATCGGACAATAAACACCCCCACAATTGGCGCGATGCCGGAGGCTGCAAAACCCGCCTCGGATGTCCGCAGAGCGGACTTGAGAAGTTTTTTCCCACCCATTTATTGAATTGCGTTACTACCGCGCTGTCATTCTGAGCCCTTCGCTTCGCTCAAGGGTAAACTCCGCGAAGAATCCGGCCACCGAATGATCACATTCTCCTGCGAAGCCCAGATGCTTTGCCTTTGGCTCAGCATGACAAAATATCGTTAACATCCCAAAGGTTGGGGGCAAGTCAGCGTTAAGCGGATAGCGTTTAGCGTCCAGTTTCCTCCTCCACGCTCCACGCTCCACGCTCCGTGTCTAAAGTCGGCTACGACCCGTTGTGCATCACCGCCGACGAGACGACCGTAGCGCTCAGCGTCCCGTCGTCGAGCGTAAGCTCCATCTGCGCCGAACGCCCATCGCCCATGAAGATGCAGGAAGAGACGTTGGCGCATACGGTCTCGGTCATATCAGGAGCGGACAGCGTCCCGTCGAGCGCCCGGTTGCCGTGCAGTATCTGCAATTCCCCATTGACGACATTAAAACGTGCATAGCGGTCGAGTGTAATGGCGGACGGGCCGGAGTAGCAATAAACCTCGAGCCATGCGCCGTCAGCGGCAAGCAGGTAGGTCTGCCGGCCGGCACTGCGGACCACCCTGTCAAAGGCGTTCCGAGCGACGTAGCTATCGGTAACAACGTCGGCATAGACGCGGGCGTACATCTTATGCCAGCCGCGTATGCTATCGACTATCACCGTGCCCATGGCAAGAACCACAATAACCATTATGACGGCGGTTATCACCAGCTCGGTAAGGGTAAAGCCCGGACGCCACGCCCCGAATCGATATGTCCGACTATTCTTTGTCATAACCTCTCAAGCCCCCACCAAAAATAAAGTATCTCAAAAGGCACAATGTCATTCTCAGCGATAGCCTTCAGCCCTGAGCGCAGTCGAAGGGGAAGAATCTGGCCAGCGAAGGCCAAGATTTCACTCCCTGCCCAGATGCTTCGTTTCACTCAGCATGACAAATCACTGTCGGCTCAGCATGACACATTTCAGCCGGCCGCCCACAAGTTACGGGATGGCCTCAAAATGCCCGCTCTGGTTGAGCGTGTATGCCGACGGAGTGGTCGGCGGCTCCGGCCTCGTGCTTTTTGTCGCGTCGCAAGTGATGGTGAAAACTACCGGGACGATCGAAGTACACTCGAAGGAAAAGCACTCATTGCTGAAATACGTCCCGTCCAAATCACCATTCGTTACGTCGAATCCGAGGCCTGTAGCCCCTACATCCAGAGCGGTAGGGAGATCAGTACTACCCGGACCCTTCTCGCCGGCGTAGGCCCGAATCGCCGTTCCAATCGTCCCCAGCATCACCTTGCCCTCCGACCACCTTGCCGAATCGATTCGACCACGAAGGATTGGGATTGCGACAGCCGCAAGAATCCCAACTATCAGGACAACCACCATCAGCTCGATGAGCGTAAAAGCCGAACGAGCGTGCACATACAAGCCATACTCTTTACTTGTCCTATGAGCCTTCAAGGATGTATATCTCTTTGGTGCCATATCGTTGTGTAAATCCACTGGTGCAAACTTTGTCATTTCGACCGTTAACAGCCTTTAGCCCTGAGCGAACCCGAAGGGGATGCGGAGCATCGCGGAGTGGAGAAATCTGTCGAAATAGATTTCCGTTCCGGGCTCTGCGCTTCGCTACGTGTCTCGACTCGGCCAAAGGCCTCGCTCGAAATGACATTTCATAAAACCGCGCGATACTACTCTGAGACGTAGGTCGTCAGCCTGAACGTCCTGTCGCCGCCGCCCGCTGCGACAGCCTCTGCCTCGTCCGAGCCGGTCTGGCGCTGCGCCCAGGCCACGACGACGTTTAACGTCCGCAGCCCGTCCGTGCCGGCATCGTATGAAAGCGCCGCCCAATAGTGAACCCCGTCCATAGTAATGTCGTATCGGCCTAAACCCGTAAAGCCCTCTGCGTAATCAGGCCCCGTGCCGGAAGTGGCGACGGTCAGGTTCGCCGAGGTCAAATGGACGACGGGGTTATAAGGAGTTGGGGGGTCGTAGCCCCGGCCACGCCAGTTCTCGCAGAGCAAAAGTGCGATCCGGGCGGCGGCGTTCTGGAAGTCGGCCCTCCTCGCATCTAAGGTGGAATAGTACCTGTATCCGGATGCCCCAAGGACCGCTATCACTAAGATAACGATGGCCGACATTACCTCTATCAGGGTAACGGCGGTGCGGGATTTAGAAACTCTGTCAAAACTCCAGACGCCTTTTCGACCGGAGTGTTCCCCGGTAGTTGTCCGGGACGCTCGAATAGACCCCTCGACTGCGCTCGGGGTGACAAACCCTTTGTCATTTCGACCGGAGTGAGCGCAGCGAACGGAGTGGAGAAATCTATTCAAAGGGCTTTCCGTTCCCGAGTCTGAGCGCTTCAAGGTCATACCCGCCTCGCGTCAACGAGCCGAACATATCAGAGGAAAGCGGGGGCCTTCTCCAAAAGACCCCCGCTATTGTACACAGCTGTACACAATAGAACAGAACCGTATCCGGGGCTATTAGAAGAACGCGCCCGCCTGATTCAGGGTATAGGTTGTAGGATTCGTGGGGAAATCCTTGTTTGTGTCTGCCGGCGTGCAATATATTTCGAAAGTCAACGGGTCCATGCTGCTGACACTCATGGTAAAGTCAGTATCCGAAAAATAGGTCCCGTCCAGGTCGCCACCCACACCGCCCGTACCAGCAACAAAACCCAGGTCCGTAGAGGCCGTCCCAAGGATATTTGCGGGTGCAGTTCCCGTCGGGCCCACCTCAGCATGATATGCCCGTATCGCGGTTGCAATGCTGCCCATCATCGCCTTTCCTTCCGACCACTTTGCGGCGTCAATCCTGCCGCGAAGGATGGGGATTGCTATGGCGGCCAAGATGCCGACTATCAGCACCACCACCATAAGCTCAATCAATGTGAAACCTTTTCTGCTCTTCATCTTAAGTTCTCCTAAATCAAAACCTTGTTTTTACTTTCCCTGCCTATTTACGTTACCATCCTTGCCGATTTTTCCCATACTACCACTATCGGCCAAACTTGTCAATAACTAAATCCCCTATTTTTGCATTTTTTCCACAAATTTCCTTCGCAAAATCCCCGCTCACCCCTGCGAAAAGCCCGTCACCCCTGCGAAAAGAAGGGCTGAGCCGATTTTATTGTCATCCCTTAGCTGGCGCTCAGGGCACGGCTGAGCCGGTTTTATTGTCATGCTGAGTGAAACGAAGCATCTGGCTTTCGCAGTGGCAATTTCGCCCCTTCGCCGGCCAGATTCTTCACTTCGCTGCGCTGCGTTCAGAATGACAGATACTCGTGGCCAGATTCTTCACTTCACTTCGTTTCGCTCAGAATGACAACCCTCGATTGATGAGCACCACGCCGCTATCCGGGCGGGTGCGAAATGACGCCGTAACTAAAGTATGCGCCAAGATTTCAAAAATGCAAAAACCGCTCAAACTGACCGATTCATTGCCGAGAATCAATATAAACCGTTATATGAGAACACGTTATGAAATATAGGACCATAACTGAAATAGTCATCCCGACAACGTCGGGATTCCACAATTTTGCATTTTGCACTTTGATTTTTGCATTCTCAAACTGACCGCCGGTCAGTTTGAGTCACTTGGCTATATCCGACATCGTGAAGATAGGCAGGTACATCGCAATGACGACAACTAATACAATCATTCCAACCGCTATAATCATAATCGGCTCAAGCAGGGACATCACTGCGCCTATGGTCGATTCGACCTTGCGCTCGTAATGGTCGCTGGTCCTCTCCAAGACAAGGGGCAGGGACCCGCTTTCCTCGCCCACCTGGACCATTTTGATGACCATATTGGGGTAGAACCCGGCGGCGGCCAAGCTCAGCGAGATACTGGCCCCCTCGACAATCTGCTCCCTCGTCTGTTTGACGGCCTTCTTTATGATGTCGTTGCCGCTCATTCCCCCGAGTATCTCGAGCACCTCAAGGACCGAGACGCCCGCCGAGAGCAGTGTAGCCATCGTCCTGCAGAAGGTTACGAGAAACAACTGCTGGAACATCTTGCCGAAGAGGGGCAGTTTCAGGGCGATCCTGCTGAAGAAGTAATGGCCGCCCTTGGTCTTGTTGATGAGCACCATTACGATAATTACCAACACGAAGCCGCCTAAGATGTAATGCAGATTGAATCGCACGAAGTCGTAGAAGTTCATAAAGCCCTGGGTGAAAGCGGGAAGCTTTCCGCCTATCTGCTTGAATATCACGCGAAACCGCGGGATGATAAAGGCCATTATGAATATCACAATCAGGATGATGAATCCGACTACAAAAATGGGATAAGTCACCGCCGCCTTGACCTTTTTGATCAGTTTATCCCGCCTGTCGAAGTATTCGGCCAGCTTGCGCAGGGCCTCCGCAAGGTTCCCGCTCGTCTCGCCCGCCAGGATTATCGCGCAGCACAACGGATTGAACACCCGGGGGAACTCCGCCACGGATTCCGAGAACGGCGTGCCCTTTTTCATCATCTCGGAGATCTTCTCCAGCACGCCCTTGAGCACGACGTTTTCGCTGTCCTCAGCCGCGGTATCTATGGCGGCGATGACGGGTATGCCTCCTTCCAACATCGTGGTCAACTGCCAGGACAAGGCCGCAAGGTCGGCGGACCTGATTCGCTTTATGTGCGATTTTAATTTGCCCCCCGCCGTGGTTATGGCAATCTCGTTCACGCTGACGGGCGTAAAACCATGCTCGCGAAGCCAGCCGAGCACGTCATTTGAGGACGCGGCCTGGGAGAGACCCTCCCTGCGAGTCCCCGCGGCATCCCGAGCAACATATTTGTAATTTCTCATTTATAGGACCCCGAAGGGAATTTAGAATTAAGAATGAAGAATTGCGAATGAACACCCCACACGCCCAATTCTCAATTCTCCATTCTCCATTCTCCATTCTCCATTCTCCGGTTCATCATCGGCGTTAAGAACCCGTCAGTTTAGTAAAATCCGCCCCCGGATTCCCCCATAACCTCTTGTAGGCAACCCAGCCACGGAAGGCCGACAGCCACTCACGGTTGAATTTGTGGGCGCTGCCGGCTCAACAGGCACAAAAGCTTTTGGATTCCTGCCTTCGCAGGAATGACAGAGGCGGCCAGGAATGACAGAGGCGGCCAGGAATGACAATTAACAAGATCAACGTTGACGGGCTGGTAGAGCACGAGGCACAATAGAGCAGTGGGCAGTGAGCAGTGGGCAGTGGGCAGTGAGCAATGGGCAGTGAGCAGTGGGCAGTGGGCAGTGAGCAATGGGCAGTGAGCAGTGGGCAGTGGGCAGTGAGCAATGGGCAGTGAGCAGTGGGCAGTGGGCAGTGAGCAGTGAGCAATGGGCAGTGGGCAGTGGGCAGTGAGCAGTGAGCAATGGGCAGTGGGCAGTGAGGAGTCAGCGAGTCGTAATACGGCCTACAGGCCATGATTGTCATGCCTGCGCAGGCAGGCATCCAGGAAAAGACCGTGAATAGCTCTGATCAATACTTTGTGTATATGCTGGCCGGCAGGAAAAACGGCACGTTGTATATCGGCGTGACTAACAACCTTCTGAAGCGAGTGCATCAGCACAAGACGAATCTGGTCAAAGGATTTACCGAGAAATACGGCGTACACCGACTGGTCTATTTCGAGCAGTACCGGGATATTCGTGCCGCTATCGACAGAGAAAAACGTATGAAACGCTGGAAACGGCAGTGGAAGATTAATCTGATTGAGAAGAACAATCCTGAATGGAAGGATTTGTTTGATGAGCTGGCGGCATCTTGTGCATACGCGTAGTGGATTCCTGCCTTCGCAGGAATGACAACTGGCGACGGTCGCAGGAATGACAACTGGCGACGGTCGCAGGAATGACAACTGGCCACGGTCGCAGGAATGACATCTAACAAGATCAACGTTGACAGCCTGCTAACCTTTTTCAGCAAATGTTGCGCTCAAGACCTCCTCGGCGGTGGTCAGGCCCTGCAGCATCTTGATCACGCCGCTTTCAAGGAGGCCTCCATAGCCCTTTCTTCGTGAAGCGGCCCTGATCTCGGCCTCGCTCTGGCCTGCAACTATCTTCTCGGCCATATCATTATCCACGACTAAGAATTCAAATACCGGCAGCCTGCCGAGGTAGCCGCTGCCGCCGCAGACCTTGCAGCCCTTGCCGCGGTAGAATACGGCGGATGCGGCCTGCTCGGGGCCGATTCGCAGGCGATTGAGGACCTTTTCGCTTATGGTCGCCGGCGCCTTGCACTTCTCACATATCCTCCTGACCAATCGCTGCGCAATAATCATATTCAGAGTGGAGGCAAGCAAGTACCTCTCGATTCCCATATATGCGAGCCTGCTTATGGCGCTGGGGGCGTCGTTTGTGTGGAAGGTGCTCAGGACCAGATGGCCGGTGAGCGACGCCTTTATCGCGATCTCGACGGTCTCCTTGTCGCGGATTTCGCCTATCAGGATGATGTCGGGGTCCTGCCGGAGGATCGCCCGCAGACACTTTCCGAAGTCGAGATCGATTTCCGGCTTGACCTGAATCTGGTTGATGCCGGCAAGGCGATACTCAACGGGATCCTCCACTGTGGTTATGTTCTTGGTGGGGTCCTTGAGGTAATTCAAGGCAGAGTACAGCGTGGTGCTCTTGCCGCTTCCGGTCGGCCCGGTGACAATTATAATGCCGTGCGGACGGGCAAGCATGCCCTTGAACTCATCAAGCGACCCGGTCTCGAATCCGAGCTGGTCGAGATTGTGATTGACGGCGGCGGTGTCGAGGATTCGCATCACGACCTTCTCCCCGTATATCGTCGGGATGACCGAGACACGGACGTCTATGTCCCTTCCGGACGCCTTTATTTTGAATCGGCCGTCCTGCGGCAGGCGGCGCTCGGCTATGTCCATCTGCGAGAGAATCTTGATCCTTGCCGTTACGGCCGCCTGCATCCTCTTGGCCGGGGGAACCATGTTTCGAAGAACCCCGTCAATTCGCATTCGCACCACGGTCGATTTTTCCTGCGGCTCGATGTGAATGTCACTTGCCCTGCTTTTAACGGCCTGGCTGAGCAGCAGGTCAACGAAACGAATCACCGGGGCCTTTGTTGCGCCTGCCTCGCCGCTGATGTCCGGCTCGTTAATATCTTCGAGAAGCGCGTCATCTTCATCAACCTGCTCATCGAGCGCGATCTCGACCAGGTCTCGAAGCTGCTGCTCCTCGACGTCGGAGCCGTGATAGACCAGGCTGATTGCGCGGCGGATTTCCCGCGGCGAGCTGATGGCGGCCTTGACCGGCCGCTTTATCTTGAGCGTGACGGTGTCGATTGCGATTACGTCAAGCGGGTCTGCCATTGCAATTGCAACCTTGCCGTCCTCCTCGCCCAAAGCCAGCAGACAAAACCGCTTGGCGATGCTCTCCGGCAGGCTGCGAGCGATGCTCAAATCGATCTTGGTTATGTCATCCAGAGCGACATAGTCCATCGAGAGATGCTCGGCCAGGGCGTGAGTAATATCTGCGTCGTTGAGTATATTCAAGCGCAGCAGTATCTCTCCGAGCCGCCCCCCCTCCTGCTTTTGCGCGTTCAATCCGTCGGCGAGCTCCTCACGCGTCAGCAGCCCCTTTGAGACGAGCAGCTCGCCGAAGAGCAGGTTGGTCTCCGGCCCGGAACCGTCGGGGACAGCCCGTCCGGAATCCCGCCGCTCACGTCCACCTTGAACAGCGCCATCCATCTGTTCTTTGTCTCCTGAAATCGCAAACACCCGGCGTGCGCTTCCGCCTCGGCTATACGTTATCGGTGAGATGCCCGAGAAGACTACAATCCCTCCACCCTGTTCTCCGAGATCTCCTTCTTTCGCACCCTATGTTACCTAAATTATACACCAAAACCCACTGAACACAAACGAAAACCAGTTTCTTCACGCCCGACTTATAGGAGGCGCGTAAGCACCCCCAATAGCCCGTTTATCGGAGAAACAGACGCCCTGCTTTCGTCAAATCCCGCCGTTTTGGGGGTATTGGCGGGATTTTGCGCCGGCCGGTCAATCGGCTGTACCGCTGGTTGTCGGATGTGAGCCGCGGGCTTGTTTGTGAATATCTCAGACGCACAGGCCGTTTCCGACGGTGATCTTTCAGAATATGGTTATAGGACCGCTTCTAAGATTTGTGTGAAAAATCTTGACTTGGCTGGAGAAAGTGGTAGTAGTGATATGAGCCGCGGATGTGGCGGAACTGGCAGACGCGCAGGCTTCAGGTGCCTGTGGGCTTAGCCCGTGGAGGTTCGACTCCTCTCATCCGCATTAAGAGCCGCCCGGCTCGTCATCCTAATCTCTACCCACAGCCCTGCTTCGCTGGGCAAAAAAAGGGCTTTTTTGGCCCTGTAGCGGCGAAAGCACGAGCTATTTAACGGAAACCGTACAAAAAGGCCGATAAAATACTCTGGTTGCCGGCGTATGTCCGTCAGTATTCGGGCGGCATCGAGCCGGGTGCTATGGCAGGGCTTGTCCGGCGCCGGTGGATAGATTCAGGGCACAATGGTTGAAGTCTTGCAGAATTTCGAACAGGCAGCCGGACGGCTGAGCCCTCTAATTCTGATTGCTCCGGGGCTGGCAGGCGCCCTGCTCGGATTATTTGTATGGCTCGGAGGGGCCTGTTTCAAGAAGTACTTGCTTGCAGTTGTAGGGGCTTCGACAGGCGCCGTCCTCGGTTTTCTTGTAATCTGGCGCAATGCCCTGTCGGCTGCGGCGCTGGCTGGCATCGCAACGGTTGTCGCAGCAATACTCCAGAGGGTGTTTATCGCAATACTTGCGGCGGCGTTGGCGGCGGCTATCACTTTTGCTGTACTGGCGCGCCCCTATGCCGGGGAGGCGAGCGCGCCAGCCGCGGCAGCCGGCGGGACGCAGGCTGTTATTCTGGACGCAAGTCAAAGCGCCAAGCTCATTGCCTCGTACGCAACCGAGTTCTGCGCGAGGGCCAAAGAAGTGTGTTGGCACATGCCGGTTCGGGACTGGGCGATAATGATGGGTGCGGCCATAGCCGCTATCGTGGCCGGCTTCTGCATCTGGCGGGTTGTCTGCGCTTTGTGCTGCGCTATTCTGGGGACAATGTTCATTTATGCCGGAATGATTTTACTGCTTCTATACAAAGGAAACGCTCCAATCAGCGCCATTCTTTACAAGGCGCCGTTTTATGCCACTGTCTTCGCAGCGATGGCTTTGTTCGGCGCCGCCGTGCAGTTGGTCTTTTGCAGACAGGGCAAACGAAAATCAAGGAGAGTCGAACAAGCAGGCAAAGGCGGCGAGGAATCACAACCTGCCGAACAAAACTGGCGGACTTCTTAATCGCCAGCGCCGGCGGCGTGAGAACCGAGGCTGATTTGTTGTCATTGGATAGAATAAAATGAGTTCTGCAAAATTGCAGGTTAGGCCTATATTGTTGAAGAGAATCTCTTTTATGATTTTCTTCAATAATTGCCTAAGCGATTACGAGACAATGCGTTGGCGTTGAAAAGAAAAAATCAAGAAATGATTTTTTCTTTTCTAAGTAGGCCTAACCTGCAATTTTGCAGAAGCCTTTAGAATAAGGATTTAGGAGACGAACAGATGGATTGCTTTACGATTCTGGCACAGGCTGCCGGCGGCGCAGACGCAGGCTCAGGCTCGGCGGCTATGCAAATCGCCAATTTCTGGGAGCACGTTATCTCGCTCGGACAGCTTGAAGCATTTATGTTTATATCCTTCGGGGTGGTTTGGCTTTTCTACGGCTGGCGAGTCTTCAAGGTATTGGTTGTTATCAGCTTCGCACTTTTGGGGCTGGCCCTGGGAATGGCGGCAACCAGAGTAATCCAGGGCCTGAACAACCAGTTCGTCGGCGGGGTAGTAGGAATGCTGACGCTGGCGACTCTCTCTATTCCGCTGATGCGATGGGCGGTAAGCCTGCTGGGGGCCTTTGCGGGGGCGATATTTACGGCGGGAGTATGGTATGCCTGCGGACTCAACGAAAAGTACATTCTGGCCGGCGCCCTGATCGGAATGGTTGGAGGCGGGATGATCTCGTTCATTGTTTTCAGGATAGCGGTCATATTGTTCACCAGTATGGGGGGCGGCGCACTGGTGCTGACAGGAAGTCTGGCTCTTCTGTACCGGTACAGCTCGGCAAAAATGCAGATGGAAGATTTGGTGACCGGCGAGAAATGGGTCCTTCCGGTCGCCTTGATGGTGCCGATGCTGGTCGGTCTTATCGCCCAGCACAAATTCGTAAAAGGCTCCAAAGAATGGGAGATCTGAGCTTCGGCTCTCTCGGCCTGGTCAATTCCGGCTGCTGCGGGTCTGCCAAACAGTGTATCATCCTCGAACACGCTTGCTAATGAAACAAGCGATAGTTCGGCATTGCCGTTTGGGGAGCGCCCACTGCTTTATCCGGCCTTGATGTCGTAACACATCAGGGCGTCACCGTGGCGGATGTAGAGGCGCCCGTCGCAGATAGCCGGATGTCCCCAATGCTCGTTGGCGCCCTTGGTTATCTTGAATGAGCTGACCATTTCGTAGGCTGTCGGGTTTATCTTGATGAGTCCGACCGTACCGCCCTCGCCGTAACCGTAGAGCATGCCATCGACATAAATGACCGAGCCTTTGCCGACGAGCTTATCGCTGAACTTGACCTTGCCGGTGGCCAGCTCGAGACATATCCACTGACCTTTGGTGCTTGCGCCGTGGATGTTGCCGTCCACGAGGACGATGCCGCCGTGATGCACATCCAGTGTCGGCTCTGACCATTTTTTGGTCGAGCTTGTTCCGTCGGGCGACAGCTCAAACATGTGGCCGCCGTGGCTGTAGCCGTTGGTGACGTACATGCGGCCATTTTCGCAGGCTGGCGTGACGGCGCTTATGTCGTAGCTGACCTTATTGGGATGCTGCCAATAGACTTTGCCGGTGTTTACGTCCACCCCGACGATCGAGGCTTCAACCATAGTGAGAATAAGCCGGTTGGGGCCTCTATCTATGACGGCGGGGGAACAATATGCGGAGCGTTCGCTCAGGCCCTTGGTCGTCCAGATTGTCTCGCCGGTCGTCTTTTTCAGGGCGACGACGGTGGCATCTTTGCCGCCGGGGGTACAGATAACCTTCTCGCCGTCGATCAGGATGGACTCAGCAACGCCCCACTGAATGTTCTTGCCCTGGAATTCCTGCAGAGTATCTCTGTGCCAAATATGTTCGCCGGTCCTGGCGTTGTGGCAGGCGATGCGGCCCTGACCGCTCATTAGATAGAGCCGGTCGCCGTCGATTGTCGGCGTGGTTCGAGTGCCGGGCTTGTCGCCCTTCCATTCAGGCCCGTAACCGACCTTCCATTTCAGGTTGCCTTTGAGGTCAAAGGCAAAGAGCACGCCCTCTTCGCCCACCATCCCGGTGGTATAGACGATGCCGTCGGCGACAGCGACGGAGGCATAACCTTTTCCCAGGCCTTCAAAGGACCACAATTCTTTTGGGCCTTCTGCGGACCATTTTTTCATTAAGCCGGTTTCGGGCGATTGGCCATCCCGCGTTGGGCCGCGAAACTGGGGCCAGTCTCCGGCGTAAAGGGTCGAACCGGTCCATAAGACAACCGACGCAACGATACTGATCTTCCTGAGATGATTCATTTTGACCTTTCCTTTCGTTCTTTGTATCAATTACAGAGTCTCTTGACTGTCGTCGAAACAGGATACCTGATCCAGCCGTTGGATGCAACCGGATTGTTGGGGTGTAGTTAAAGGCTTCTGCAAAATTGCAGGTTAGGCCTACTTAGAAAAGAAAAAATCGTTTGTTGATTTTTTCTTTTCAACGGTAATGTATTGTCTCGTAATCGCTTAGGTAATTATTGAAGAAAATCATAAAAGAGATTTTCTTCAACAATATAGGTCTAACCTGCAATTTTGCAGAACTCATGTATAGTTATACAATCGAGGATTGAAAATGAAAAAGTGTACTCTGGTGCTTGTGTCTCTGGTCGCAGTGTGCTTCACGTCTGCCGGGCCGCCTGCGGCAGCAGTGTTGGGGCAGGAAGCCGCTCAGAAACAAACCGGTAAGCGCAACGCAGAGAAAGACTTGTGGCGGCCGCTGCAGCAGATAGCAAGGAGCGTGCCTGCACCGGCTGCGGACCATCCCGGTAATGTGTTTCTGGCGGGCGAAGAGGCGAACGTCAGACCGCCCGACGGCTTATCATCTCAAGCGGTTCGCTGGCAGGTGCTGAATGACCGCTCGAATGTTGTCGGGCACGGAGCGCTTGAGAAGGACAGTCGAATTGCGAAAATCGGCAATCGTGGAATCGGCTGGTATCGGATTGAGTTTATGGATGCCGACGGCAAGGTTGTCGGCTGGACTACGGCTGCGGTCCTTGCGCGACTTGCTGAGCCAACGCCGCAGGACTCGCCGGTATGCGTCGATTCGGCGACCGCGTGGTTTGCGCCCGGCGATGCGGTTCGACAGGAGCGATTCGCGCAGTTGGCTGCGCTGGCGGGGGCGAACTGGATTCGGGACCGGATGAGCTGGGGCGGGATGCAAATCGGCCCGGACGACCTCGCGCGGAATACCTCGTATGACACAGCGGCGTCAATCCAGGCAAAGTATGGGCTGAAAGTCCTGCAGGTATTCCACGACAGTCCCGGCTGGGCGCTGGATAAGCAGCTTGACCCGCAGGCCGGCGCCCGCCGGTTCACAAGGGAACTGCGAGTTCTGTACGAATTCTGCAAGGATATGGCGGAGCGGTACAAGGGCCGAGTTCTCGCATGGGAGCCGTGGAACGAGGCAAATATCGACGTCTTCGGCGGCCACACCATCGACGAGATGTGCTCGCATCAAAAGGCCGCGTATCTGGGTTTTAAGGCGGGCGACCCGAATTTGACGGTGTGCTGGAACGTGTATGCCGGGGCCGGCACGGCTCTGCATACGCAGGGCGTGCTCGAAAACGAGAGCTGGCCATACTTTGAAACGTACAACATTCACTCATACAGCAAACCCGAGGATTACATCGGGCAATTTGCTCCGGCGCGGGAGGCGGCGTGCGGAAGGCCGATATGGATTAGCGAATGTGGAATCGGCCTGCCGTGGAAGACCGACAGGCCGTGGAGCGAGCTGTCGGGCGAGGATGAAATCAAGCAGGCGGAGTTTATTGCGAGGTCTTATGCCAGCAGCCTGTTCGCCGGAGTGAACCGGCACTTCTTCTTTATTCTCGGCAATTACGCCGAGAACCAGACTCAGTTCGGGTTGCTGCGGAACGACCAGACGCCGCGGCCCGGCTATGTGGCCCTGGCGGCAGTCGGGCGCTTTCTGGCGGGGGCAAGACCCATAGGACGATGGCTGCCTGCGGATAATCCGTCGGTGCGCGTCTATGCATTCGATTCCCGGCCTGACGGAAAAAGGCGCGACGTGCTTGTGGTCTGGGCGGAGAAGCCGGCGAAATGGGCGCTGCCCGAGAAGCTGTCTGTTGAGGCCGTCTATGATTATCTTGGTCGCCCGCTCAACAAGGGCAGTGCTGAGGATGTGGGTTCAGCAGCTGTGTTTGTTGTCCTTGCCGAGGGCGAGGCTCGTAAGCTCGCGCTGGAAGCTCCACTTCATTCTTCGCCGTTTCGCGGCGGGGATCCTTCGCCGGTCGTGTTGCAGCTTCAAATGCCGCAGAGCGCAACGGACCTCGATAAGCAGGCGCATGCGGTTGAACTGAAGGACAACGTGGACCCGGCTATCTTCGTGTATAACTTCAGTGACGCACGGGCCAGCGGGGTAATCAGCGTCGAGCACGCGCCGCAAGGATGGAGCATTGCGCCCCGGCAGGTGGAGGTTTCGCTCGAGCCGATGGAACGCAAGCGCCTGCCGATTCGCCTGAGCGTGCAGACCGGCGCAGAAGATGCCCCAACGGACGGCTGGATCAAGCTGCGAGGGGACTTCTCCAACGCCGGACACGCAGTATTAGCGTTTCGACTTATACCAAAGTAAGACGCTTGCTCTATTGAGAATCTCGTGAACAAGTGATTTCGAGCGAACCCCTTGGGCTGAGTCAAGAACGTAGCGAAGCGAATAGCCTGGAACGCAAACCTATTCTGACAGATTTCTCCACTACGTTCGCTTCGCTCACTTCGGCCGAAATGACGGGCTTTTTACATAAAAGGAGTCGCAGAAAATGAATACAAGAATGAATCGTCGGGCTTTTCTTGGAAATACTGCGCTTGGCGGAGCGGGGCTGTTGATTCTCAAGAACAGCCGGTCCGCTTACAGTTACCAGGCCAATGAGAAACTGAACGTCGCGCTTGTCGGAGTGGCCGGGCGCGGAAGCTGGTTCGTGGGGGCGATCCCGGATGCAGGGGCTAACGTCGTGGCGATGTGCGACGTCAACGAGCGAAAAGCGGAAGGGTCGTTCAAGGCGATTCCGAATGCCAGGAAATTCAACGACTTTCGCAAGATGTTAGACGAGATGGACAAGGAAATTGAGGCCGTCACGGTCGCCACGCCCGACAATACGCACGCGGTCATCTCGGCGACGGCGATTAAGATGGGCAAGGGCGTGCTCTGCGAGAAGCCATTGACGCATGACGTGCATGAGGCTCGGCGTCTGCGCATCCTGGCGGCGGAGCACAAAGTCGCAACGCAGATGGGCAATCAGGGCACGTCGAGCACGCCTTTCCGAGAGGCCGTTGAGATTATTCAGGCCGGCGCCCTTGGCGAAATCAGCGAAGTCCACGCCTGGAATACGGGGGGAGGGGCGGGCGAACGGCCTGTTCCGACCGATGAGCACCCTGTACCTGACTACCTGCACTGGGATTTGTGGCTGGGTCCGGCGAAGTATCGGCCATACAATTCCCGCTGGCTCGAATGGCATAGCTGGCGCGACTTCGCCACCGGTGAATTAGGCAATTGGGCCTCTCATACGATGAACGTCATTTTCAAGGGCTTGAGGCTTGATTCGCTCTGGCCGGCAAAGGCTGCCGGCGCCGAGACGCCGCAGAAGCAACTATTCAGCCTGGAGGCAGAGGTCTCTGGACGCCATAAAGATACGTTTCCAAAATGGGAGATCATCCGATATGACTTTCCAGCGCGGGCAGAGATGCCGGCGGTGAGAGTGAATTGGTACAATGGCGGCGGGCAGGCGCCGGGGCCGCGGGGGAAAATCGAGGAGCTGATGGGCCGACGGCTCGACTGGGGCGACGAGGGTGAAAAAAAGTGGGATGACCACGCCGGCTGTCTGCTGATAGGGACGAAGGGGATGCTCCACTCGACCGGACACAATATGTCCTACACGCTGCTTCCAAAGGACAAATTCGAGGGCTTCGAATTGCCCAAATCGACGCTGCCGCGTTCGCGCGGGCATGAAAGGGAGTGGATTGATGCGTGCAAGGGCGGCCCGGCGGCGATGTCCAATTTTGAGTATGCCGACCCGTTGGCGGAGTTTGTCCTGTTGGGCAACGTCGCTACGCTGTTCGAGGGTAGAATCGAGTTCGACCCGATTGAGATGAAAATCGTCAATAACGCCGCAGCCAACGAGGCCCTCCGCCGGGAGTATCGACAAGGCTGGTCGCTGTGAGGGCCATTTTGCAGAAGCGCGTGCTCCGCTGGCTTGCGGATTTGCGATTTTCGATTGACGATTATGCCCGACAGAGAAATATAATCTGTATCTTCTCTGCGTTCTCGGAGCCTGCCCTGAGCGCAGCCGAAGGGTTCTCGGCGGTTCATCAGAAACGCGAGCTAAGTACTCTGTCAAATTTGGTTTTGTGGATATCGTCATTGCGAGGAGGCCGAAGGCCGACGTGGCAATCTCATACCCATCGAAAGATAGAGGTTGCTACAGCGCCAAAACCGACTCGCGATGACGTCCACAGTTCTGATCTTGACGGAGTACTAAGTGCTTGGTTTTGCGGGAGTTATGGCATTCTCAGCTTGTTAAGTTGGATAAAATGTGCAGAAGTCCCATAATTTCTCCATTTTTCCCTTGACAATC
>Ga0315275_10001046_pt1 | contig 23844 bp, 23 predicted proteins | sample YL17G03_0_MG_FD_205557 | JGI IMG/M metagenome (GOLD analysis project Ga0315275, IMG submission 205557) | Sediment microbial communities from Yellowstone Lake, YNP, Wyoming, USA - YL17G03_0 | ecosystem: Environmental > Aquatic > Freshwater > Lake > Sediment | place: USA: Wyoming | collected...
TCTTTCTATTCTTACGATACCATCTGGGTCATTTCTCGGCTTGATAACCACCTGACAAGGAGTTGATAATCTCCAAACACGGCTAACGAACGGGACGCAGCTTGCGAATGACTGCCCGCAGTCCCAATCCCATCAGTATAAAGGGACCCACCAGGACCACCACCCAGATCAGGATGTCAAGCAGAAAACCGAAAATAGTCACGAAAACGCTCCAGGCACGCTCGAGGGTACGCACCGGGTTCCACCCTGTCGTAGAGATGACCGGGCGAACCGCCGACCTGGGGTGAAAGGTGACCGTGATCTCCGAATAAACGGACCAATCGCTGCCATAACGGCTGTTCACCCACTGCCCGGAGACGCGCTCATTTTGCAGCGTGCCCAAATCCAGGATAACCTGGTGCAGGGCTTCGTAATTCGGCGCAGGTACAGCCAGAACCAGTTGGATGTGACTCTGCCGGTCCTGTGCCCAGGACTGCGAGCTTACCAGGTAACCTCCGTAATCATCGGCGCGTTCCTCGGCGCGCTCCGCAGCAGCTTCGGGATCCCAGGCTTCCATCTCCATGAAGGCATCGTAAACGAACTGCTCTTGAGCGACAGGCTGGCTCTTCGTATCCGCTTTCGACGGGTAAGAGGCGATGAGCTGCGGCTTGGAAGAGCCGGAACATGCGGCCAGGCTCAAGAGAAGCATTCCTAAAAGAACCATATATACAGGTTTGGCGAACAAATTTTCTTTCATAGGATCCTCCTTGATCAAAAAATCCCGGGTGAATGAATTTCACCGTTGTTTAAAGCATAATCCATTTAGACCTGGACGGCTTGACAGGAGGATGACAAGAGGATGATATTCGAGACAGGGATTATAGAGCCTGCCCCAAATGCGCGGCAGTCAGGTAGAGCAGGTGCTTTTGGAAAGGCTGCAGATTGGTGTACTTGAGCGCCCCCAGGCAGGTCAGCATAAAGGCCAGGTGAAACTCTCGTGAATGGGAGGGATTGAACAAGCAGCGGCTGGCAACTTCTTGCAGGGTGCACAGCAGTGAGTACGGTGCGGGTGGCACCGCGCGGCAGGCCGGGAAAGTGGAACGCAGTGTGTCGAGATAGGCTGCCGGGCTGGATACTTGCGGAGCGATCACGTGGGCGATGATCTCGGCTCCCAGGTGGGCAAAGTCATATAATGTGTGCCCATCGCGGGTCATAGCGAAATCGATCAGCCAGACGAATCCGCCCAACCCCACCAGCACGTTCTCCAGGTTCAGGTCACCGTGGATGGTGGACTGCGTCCCACTCAAACTCTCTTTCAATAAGCCAGGCAGGCGCGCCAGGGGGTCCGGCAGGCCCAGGCGGTCAAAATCAGAGACCGTTTCTTGCAGCAAGCTGAAGCGCGTGGCTACCAGGCGGCCGGGGGCCCCATTTGGATCAGCCAGGCTGAGCCAACGCACGCGCAGCGCCGGAAGACCCGGGGCCGGTATGCCCAGGAGGGCCAGGCTTTGCCCATCGGCGCGCTTTTCGGAGCGGGAGAAATTCCGTAAGGTAACCAGGTCGCCTACCCGGTAGGTGGTTTCGTCGGGCAGCCAGCGACCATCCAGGGTCTTGCCACTGCCGTGGGCAGGCTCAACCACAAAGTGGGTTGGCAGCACCCGGTCATATTCCAGCGCCAGCCGGAAAGTATATGGCTTGCGCTGCATCCACCAGTTGGGGCCGAAGGTATCGAAAAGCTTATTGAGCAGAGCGGGGTCGGGGTTTTGCAGCCAGGCCTGGCGCAGGCTGAGCGGGGTCTGGCCGGAGGTGCCGATAAAGGTATATTGTAAAGCGGCTTTCTGACTGCCTCGCACCGTCACTGGGGCGCGCTGGATGCGGGCTGTCATTGGGGGGAGGGTATCTTTGACAAAGCGATCATAGTTTTCATATTCGCGCCGGATGGACTCTCGCTCGCCCACTTTGACGATCGTATAAGCGTCGGCGCGCCCATCCAGGCGGATGGGCAGGGCCAGGAACGTGCGCGCCCCCGAATACCCCGACAGGAATTCACTTTCCAGCGCCAGGCGCCCATAGCGGTTGAACAGGCTGCGCAGCAATCCTGTTTCTGCTGGGGAAAGAGCAAGCCCTGGACGCGCCTCGATCGCCAGAGAGGGGTTGGGTTTTTCTACCATGATCCTGGCCTGCGGCGTCACCACCAGGCCTGCCACTGCGAACAGGCTCAACCCGCTCCCAAAGACTAACCCTAAGAATCCCCCTGTCATCGCCTGGCGGCGAGTCATGCCAAAAAAGGAACCTACCTCGATACTCAGGGAGCGAGAATAGATTTCCGTTTCTCGCATTGGAGCTGCCTGGCCTTCCACCGGTATCCAGCGAAGCCACAAAGTGATCGCCAGGCGCTGCTGACCAGGTCCCCGGGGGGTCAGGACCCACTGCCAGTTGACCTGCGCGCCCTCTGGGATGAAGCGCTCTTGCTCCTCCTGCGGAGAGATCTCAAAACCCACCGCGTCCAGCCGCGCCACGCCAGACAGCTCGTACCCGCTCCTGCGCATCACCTGCACAGGCTGCGTATCCGTCTTGTGCTCGGGGAAATCGGTCTGGACGGTGTACCCCTCCTCAGAGGGTACCAGTGACAGGCGCACCACGTCTGAATCCCCCAGCCGCATCGACGGCGGCCATTCCAGCTCAACAATCCGCGCTTCTACCAGTGAGGTGGGGGATGGAAGGAGCGCAGTAGGCTGCGCCAGCGGAGTTACTGGAGCCTCAGCGGCCTGCGTGGGCAGTGCCTCAGGAGTCGGCGTCTGCGGCGCTGCAACCGCAGGAGCCTGGGTGGGCTGCACCTCAGGAGGCTTAGGGGTGGCAATTATTTGAACCTCTTTTTCCACCACCACCGTCTTTACGGCGGCTTGGGGTGAGGCGGCTTGTGCACAGGCTGCCAGGAGAGCTAACAAGAGGAAAAAGCTAATCAAGACTACATATCGACGCATTCTGACCTTCCATCATGGTGGGGAGAAAAGCGTAGGCGCGACTGTGACCTGTTCGCTCAAGGCTTCGATGGGCCAATAAGCATAGGCCAGTGCGGCCAGCGAACACAACACAACTACTACTCCTATGACGAATAAAGCCAGGCGAAGGTTCCGAGTCATCTGAAATCGTCCAATAGTATAATACAACCAATTCACCTATCTAGTCAACTACCATGTCTACCTGGGAAAACTATCCTCCTGATTACCGCACTCATGAAGTTCAGGCCATCCGGACTGCCGTCCAGGCTGGCGAATGTGTTTCCATCGTTGGGCTGAGCGGTTCCGGTAAAAGTAACCTGCTGGGCTTCATCGCCAACCGCCTAAACCGGGAGCCAACCCCAGCCAGTCGACTCCCGGCGTTCTTCCTGGTGGACTGCAACCGCCTGGAAGAATTCAACCCGCAGGCTTTCTTCCGGTTGGTCTCCTACACGCTGCTAAAAAAGGAGCCGCCTGAAGCAGGCGACGAGCTGGCCATACTTGAAACTGTCCTCGATCAGAGGCTGGCAAAAGATAGGAGGGTGTGCCTGCTTTTCGACCGGTTTGATACCCTGATGCATAAACAGGTGGTAGATATTGTCAGCCTGGCAGTGACGGCGAACCTGCGCGCCCTGCGGGATGCCCACAAATACGACCTGACCTATGTTCTGGCGACCCGCCGGCCGCTCGATCCGCACACGGAGATGGCGGAGCTGTTTTTTGCGCACACCCTGTGGCTCGGCCCCCTGGCTGAGAGCGAGGCGCGTTGGAACATCGCCCGTTACACAGAGCGCAAAGGACTGACCTGGGATGAAGATGCCATTCAGGTCATCCTGAAAGTTTCCTGGGGGTATCCTTCGATCTTGCGAGCAGTCTGCGAGGCCTATGCCGCAGGGGCCAGCCTGGAAATCCGCAGCCTGGCGGAGCATCCGGTGGTGCGCAGACGGGTGGATGAATTCTGGGCCGACCAGCCCAGTGAGGCTGACCTGCGCCTTTCGGGGCTGCTGCACCATCCCTTGCTGGATGCTGCCCGCGCTTCTTCATCCATCGACACAACCCAGCTTACCGCTAAAGAACACCTGCTGTGGGAATATTTCCTGGCGCACCCGGACCAGGTCTGCGAAAAAGATGACCTGATCCGGGCTGTTTGGCCTGAAGACCGGATTTTTGAACGGGGCATCCGGGATGACAGCCTGGCACAGCTCATCCGGCGCCTGCGCGAGAAAATCGAGCCGGTCCCCTCCACACCCCTGCACATCCATACCGTCCCTGGGCGGGGGTATCGGTTCACCCCATGAAATACAGCGATTTGGAGAATATAGAGTATGAATTTTGAATACCCTCACCGCCGCTACAACCCGCTGACCCGCGAATGGGTGTTGGTCTCACCCCATCGTGCCAGGCGTCCCTGGCAGGGGCAGGTCGAAAAGGTCCCTGCGGCTGACATCCCAGCGTATGACCCTTCCTGCTATCTCTGCCCTGGCAACAAACGCGTGAGCGGCGCTCAGAATCCAGGCTATACTTCCACCTACGTGTTTGACAATGACTTCCAGGCCCTGCTGCGCCCCGAACAGACCGGCAGCCCTGCGGAAAATGCCTTCCCAAATTCCGCTTTATTCAAGGCCGAGTCTGATTGGGGGCTCTGCCGGGTGGGATGCTTTTCACCCCGCCACGACCTTTCTCTGCCGGAGCTGCCCCAATCGGCGGTTGAAGAGGTGGTGCACATGTGGAGCACTGAAACCCAAACCCTGGGCAGCCTGGATTTCATTAACTATGTGCAGGTCTTCGAAAATAAGGGTGCTATCATGGGCTGCTCGAACCCACACCCGCACAACCAGATCTGGTCTACAACCCGCATCCCGGTGGAGCCAGAAAAAGAGCTGCACGCCCAGGCCGGTTACCTTGAGGAACACGGCACCTGCCTGCTGTGCGATTACCTGGAAGCGGAGCAGAAAAGCGGCGAACGTGGCGTGACCGCCAACGAGCATTTCAGCGCATTGGTGCCCTTTTGGGCAGAATGGCCTTTCGAAATCCTGATCGTCTCACACCGGCACTTTGGCAGCCTGCCCGACATGACCGAAGCCGAAGTTTCTGGACTGGCAGACCTGCTCCGGCGAGTTACCGCTCGCTATGATAACCTGTTCGAAGTTTCGTTCCCCTATTCGATGGGCTTCCACCAGGCCCCTACGGATGGCAAGTCATATGTGGGCTGGCATTTGCACGCTCACTATTACCCGCCGCTGCTGCGTTCTGCCACAGTCAAGAAATTCATGGTGGGTTTCGAAATGCTGGGTATGCCGCAGCGCGATCTGACTGCCGAAACAGCCGCCGAGCGTCTGCGCGGGCTGAGCGAAATTCATTATAAGAGCCGCGAGTAAGTTTTATCCCACAGTTATCCCACAGTTATCCCACATACCTTTATGCCAAAAACGGTCGAAGTCCTGATTACCATCCCCTTTGAAGATGCCCTGGTGAACGTGTTGGTCAATGTGTCCACCCAATTGAACATCACGGTGCAGAAGGCGCGTAAACCTGAAGAGATTCCGCCAGAAATTTTGGCGCGGACGGAAGTGTTGTACACGAACCGCGTCATCCCCCTCCCAGAACATGCTCCCAACCTGCGCTGGATTCAATTCCATTGGGCCGGTGTGGATCATGCCCTGGAAGCGCCAATCTTAAAAGCGCCGGAGCTGGTGGCTACCCACCTGAGCGGCGCTTCCGTTTCTCAAATGGCTGAATTTGCCGTGACAATGTTGTTAGCCCTGGGGCACCACCTGCCTGATCTGAACGCCCTTCAGAAACACAGCGAATGGCCTGCCGACCGCTGGGAACGCTTTACCCCACTGGAGCTGCGCGACAGCACGGTAGGGATTGTTGGATATGGCAGCATCGGACGGCAGATCGCCCGTTTGCTGTTCGCCTTTGGGGCGAAAGTCCTGGCTACCAAGCGGGATGCTATGCATCCGGAAGATACCGGCTACATCCCCGAAGGGCTGGGTGATCCCAACGGCGACTACGTACATCGCCTGTACCCACCTCAGGCCATCCACTCGATGTTGAAGGAGTGTGACTTCGTCATCGTTACGATCCCGCTCACCCCCACAACCCGCAACCTGCTCGGTCCAACCGAGCTGGCTGTCCTCAAGCCCACTGCTTACCTGGTGGATATAGGGCGTGGCGGTGTTATCGACCAGGCAGCCCTGATCGCGGCGCTGCGCGAGCATAAGCTCGCCGGAGCCGCGCTGGACGTGTTTCCCGAGGAACCGCTGCCTGCCGATAACCCACTGTGGAAACTGCCCAATGTGATCCTGACGCCGCATATTGCAGGATACTCCTCTGCCTACGACGCCCGCGCCGTGGCTTTGTTTGCCGAAAATCTGACCCGTTACCTGGCGGGACTGCCGCTATACAACCAAATCAACTTAGAAAAGGGATATTAACTGCATGCAAAATCATCCGGGTAGACAGTTCGATGTGATCTTGTTCGATCTGGGCAACACCTTGCTATACTTTGATGGTATTTGGGAACAGGTGATTGCCGAGATGGATGCCGCTTTGCTCCATTCCTTGCAAGCCTATGGGTTGAAGCTGGATGAACAAGCCTTCATGCGCCAGATGGAGGCTCGTTTTGAAGAATTCGATGCTCAAAAATCCGGCGAGTTTCTGGAATTCAGCACAGCTTTTATTCTACGCAACTTATTCGATGAAATAGGTCTCACTGAAATCCCGGAGGCAATTCTCCGCAAAGCGATCCGGGATATGTACACCGTTAGCCAGTTACATTGGCAGCCTGAAGCCGATGCGCTGCCTGCGCTGCAAAGCTTGCGCGAACAGGGTTACCGGATGGGCTTGATCTCAAACGCCGGAGATGACCAGGATGTGCAAACCTTGATCGACAAGGCTGGCATACGATGTTATTTCGATGTCATCTTGACTTCCGCCGCCCAGGGTATCCGCAAACCCAACCCACGCATCTTCCAACAGGCGCTCCAGCACTGGGGCGCGCTTCCCGAGCGGGCCGCCATGATCGGTGATACACTCGGCGCCGATATCTTGGGAGCGCGCAATGCCGGCATGTACAGCGTTTGGATCACCCGCCGCGCTTCGCCCAACCAGCCCCACCAGGAAACGATCATCCCGGATGGCAAAGTGGATGCGCTTAGCGAGCTGCCCAGTTTATTTACAACTTTCTCAGAGATTTGATGGCTTTCGGTTTATCCTGTTATGGTGCGGATAAACTCCACCTCTCGGGGGTCAAATGGGGTCCCATCCCTCCGAAAGATATCATGAAACCAGACTTCTGGCTCAGGTGCCCTCTTGGGTGATCCCCAGGGGAAAATGGTATTGGTTTTTCCACTGACCAATCCCCAATTGTAACAGCCTACCCCCAGGCGCTTAAAGACGGGCAGGTGGGTTTCAAACTGGCTGCAGCGCGTCCGCGCCATATATTCGGTGCAGATGACCGGTCTTCCATTCGTCTTCAAATAAACAATCTGTTTTTCCAGGCTGGCAGCATCTTCATAATTATGAAAAGTAATCACATCCGATGCGCTGAGTTGGAACTGGTTCAGCTCCGGAAGGTCTGCCCACAAGCCAGCCGTCAGGGGTTGTAAAGGCCTCACGGCTTGTGCCCATCTGAAAACAGCTTGCAGCAACGGCAGCGATTGCATTCCCAGGTTGTTATTGCCCGGCTCATTATACAAGTCCCACATCAGAATGCGCTCGTCTTGCCCAAAGGAGCTCAACAAGTCTTCGACGTAGTCCTGTAAAACATCCCAGGTCGAGGGCACAGTGACCTTACTCGACCCTGGAGACTGCACCCAGCCCGAATTGTGCACCCCCGGTATTGGGTCAGGCTGCATACCTAACTTTGGATTCTGGTTCCAGCAGTCGTCAAACAACACAAAAACTGGACGGATGCCATGGGAGGTGGCGATATTCAAAAAAGAGCGCATGCGCGTCTTCAATCCGGCCGCGCCAGCTTCGTAGATTAGGTCGTGCAGATAAACCCGCGCGCTGTTGAACCCCAGGTTAGCTGCCCAGCTCAACTCGACATCCATCGTGTCCACGTCAAAAGTCTGCCACTGCCACATCTCAAGTTGGTTGATAGCTGTACTTGGAATAAAATTGAAGCCCACCAGCCAGGGCTGTTCCTGGTACCATGCATTTGCTTTTTCTAAGGGCCATTGACCGAGAGACATAAAGACAAACTCCTGTGTCTTGCTGTACTCAGCGTCGGACGACGCACCAAATATGTGAGACTTCCCGGATCGAAGGGTTGCGTTAAGGCTGTTCCGGTCGTTTTTCCAGGACAACCTTAACATCCTGATACTCGCCATCGCGCCAGATTTTCAGCGTCACTTCCTGTCCGGGCACACCGTTGAGCGACACATAGATTAGCAGATCGTCAAACGATTCCACTGTCTGCCCATCGATAGCTGTGACGACATCCCCGCCGACATCTACCGGGCGGCTGTCATATTCCACCGTCCGGCTGGCACCGACCAGGCCGGACTTTTCCGCCGGGCCTCCCTCCACCACCAGCCATAAATAAGCGCCTTTTTCCACTGGAAGATCCATGGCTTTGACCAGCGCCAGGTCCAGGCTGCGCCCACGCACACCCAGCCAGGGCCAGTCAAACCCGCCGTTTTGGATCAGCGAAGGCGCAACCTTCTGGACAATGCTGACCGGGATGGCAAAACCCACCCCGCTGTTGGAGTTACTTCCACCCCCCGTCTCGATCTGAGCGTTCACCCCAATCACTTCGCCGCGCAGGTTCAGCAAGGGTCCGCCAGAGTTACCCGGGTTGATGGCTGCATCGGTCTGGATCGACTGCGGGATCGAGAAAGTGGTCAGGGCTGGAATCGTCCGCCCCAAGGCGCTGATGATGCCGCGTGTCAGGGTGCCTTCCAGGCCGAATGGGTTGCCGATCGCCACCACGCTCTGCCCCACCGCCAGGTCTTGCATATTCCCTAAGGGTAAAGGATTTGTCCCCGCAGGCATCTCTTCCACCCGGATAACTGCCAGATCGCTGTGCAGGTCCTCTCCTACTATTTCAGCCGCTCGGATCGTGCCATCTGAGAAGGTAACATCAATCTGCTCTGCCCCGTGGACGACATGGGCGTTGGTCACAATATGCCCGTCGGGGTCGTAAACGAAGCCTGAGCCTTGCGAGGCGGGCAACACCTGGTTGTCCTCCTTCAAGTAAACGGTGATATTGACCACCGAGGGGTTGACCTGGGCATAAAGAGCCTTCAGAGCCTCCTCTTCACTGATAACGATGGCGGGTAGGGGTGCCTGAATGTTCTCGATCACGGGAGCAGGCGCGATGGCTGTAACTACAACCTGAACCGGTGTGGATTGAAATGGAACCCGGCAGGCCAGGGATACGGATAATACTAGCAAGCCAAACAGAAAGATCGGCCAAATACGGCGTAAATTCGAGCGGTTCATTTGTGATGTACTCATCAAGATCACCTCCGTGAGAACCTTTAATTGTAAGTTCTTAAGTATAGCCGTTTAAGTTTAGAGGAATCTGAAATTAGGATAAGAAACATAAGATTTTTTCCACCGGAACAAGCTTAAAGCAGTTCTACTTTCCTGAGATAAGCTGTCAGCTTGTCCTACTTTCATAAAGCGACAGCACCGCAATAGGAGATCGTACTATAATACCGAAGATAAGCCCAGGACAAGCTGTCAGCTTGCCCTACTTCTCTAATGGAAATGTCCGTTTCCAAGGAGGCCAAGCATGTCTGACATGGATGTTCACCAATCTCCATCGCACCTGGATGCTTATGGGCGCAAGCGCATCTTGCAGGTGCTCCTAACATTGGCAATTGCAGTAATCCTGGTTTTTTTTGGCTGCCGGGCGGCTTACCTTCCTTTGGGGTTGGGTCTACCTGGGTGTGGCAGTTGTGAGCCTGATTTTTGGGGCAGCTTATGTTCTCAATTATAACCCACAGGCCATTAACGAGCGCGGCCGCCCGGCGGAAGGGCAAAAGAGATGGGACAAGGTTATCATGGCGGTGTACGCACCGCTGTTCATCAGTGTTTACATCCTCTCCGGCCTGGATGCCCGCTTTGGCTGGTCTGTTGTCCCGCTTTGGCTGCACCTCCTGGGTGCAGTTTTCAGCCTGGCCGGCAGCGCGCTGACCTACGCCGCCATGGCTCACAATAAGTTCCTCTCGATGGTAGTACAGGTCGCCCAGGAGCGCGGCCACCAGGTGGCAACCCAAGGGCCTTACCGCTACGTACGCCACCCAATGTACCTCAGCCTGATTTTGAGTTGGCCCGCCCTATCCCTGTTCCTGGGTTCCTATTGGGCTTTGATCCCAGGCTTTTTAGCCTCCATAGTCATCATTATACGTACGAGCTTAGAAGACCGCACCTTACAGGCTGAATTAACCGGTTACGCTGACTACGCCCGGCAGGTACGCTTTCGTTTGCTGCCCGGGATATGGTAAAGGTAATAGCAGATGGCCTGTACTCCCGTACAAAGACTCGTCTCGAACATGATTTGCTCGGCGAACGCCAGGTTCCCGATGTACTCCGTTGTACTCAACGACCATCGCCCGATGTTTCCCGTTCTGGGCTACGAAACTCCTCACGCTGTACTCGGAACGCTGTACTCAGCGTCGAACGCTTTACTCCCGAACGCTGTACTCAGCGTCGCCCGCCAGGCGCTGGAAACTGGAATCCCTGTCTTATTTCATCCCGAACATCGCTTCTTTGAGATCCAGGTAATACAGGTAGTCATCCGGGTCGACATTCGGCGGGCAGCGGTGGTCACAGAAGGGGATATAGCCACCCCGCTCAACCAGCGGCACCAGCGTATCCAGGTAGGCTTTGATCGCCGCCCTGCCCTTGCCCAGCTCGATCTTATCCACCCCTCCCATGATGCGCAGCTCCGTGCCGTAGCTCTTGAACAGCTCCCTCGGGTGGGCGCAGCCGTTCACTTCGAAGGGGAACAGGCAGTTGACTCCTCCTTCCATCATCAGCGGCAGGATGGGACGCACATCTCCATCGCAGTCAATGTACCAGATGTCAATCCCCGCAGCATGCAGCTTTGTGCTGATGCGCTTGTAGCGCGGCATGACCACGCTCTTGAAGAACCTGGGTGAGACAATTGGGCCGGATTTGTAGCAGATATCTTCCCAGCCAGAGGCAAAATCAAAATCAAAGTGCGGCAGCACCTGGTCGAGGAAATCTTCAACCAGCAGGCAGGCCGTCTCGACCATGTCTTCCACCATCTCCGGATAATCATACAGGGCAAAGGCCAGACCCTCAAAGGTAAGCATATCGCGCACCTTGCCGATCATCGAGCCGCAGTACACGCCCAGGGGATAATCGCGATCTGAAGTGTGAATGTATTTCAATGTTTCTAGTTCCACCTTGCGCGCTGGATCGTCGCGGCGGAAGCGCTCTTCCTTAACCTTCGCCCAATCCCTGGGGGTGACGACCGTGGCCTTTAAGTAATGGGGGATGGTGTCGTGCCCATCCTTAGGCACTTCAGCATACAGACCATCATCGTTCAAGATGATCTGGGTAGTCTCGCGCTCCTCGATCACCATGTTGGCAAAGCTGGGGGAGATCCAGGTGTTGCCGCTGATCGTGGCAATCTGATCGAAGTTAAAGAAAATGTTGGCTTCCCATTCATTAGTGATGTCGTTCTCAACGAACATCGGCCAAAGCCTGTAGTTCTCATCCCAGTAGCCGAACTCCATGTTGAAGCTGCGGTCGACGGGTTGGTAGTGCATCTGACGGACAAAGCGCTGGCGATCAGTCATAGTTCCAGGCCATTTTGGGCGGCAGGGGGTAATGGTATTCATGGGTTCTCCTATCCGGATCATTATAACATTCCGGTAAAAAAACCTCTCTTGAAAAGCAGGGAATTTCCCTCTACCCATTTCACACCTCCTGTGCTAAAATCGCCCCCAATATGAACCCGACTTCCCTCCACCACCATCATCATGTCTGGAATCCCTCACCCCTCCGGGTAAGGTTGGTTTAAGGACTCGGTACCCCACTGTTTCATACCTACCAGTCACACCAAGCGCTCCCCGGTCTGGGGAGCGCTTTTTTTTGTTTCGTTTTGTTTTGGGAGGAACCAATGTCTTTGAACGCAAGCGAAATCCGGCTGGCCCTGCCCAGCAAAGGCCCACTGGGCGATCCAGCTCTGGAGCTGCTCGACCATGCCGGGCTGCACGTCCACAAGCCCAACCCCCGCCAGTACAAAGCGGCCATCCCCGCCGTGCCGGGCCTGACGGTGCTCTTCCAGCGCCCTGGAGATATCGTCGTCAGCGTGCGCGATGGCAGCGTTGACTTCGGTATCACCGGCTGGGATGTGTTCGCCGAGCGTTCCGGCGGGGACGGCAAGGTGCTCGTCATCCACCCCGCCCTCGGTTTTGGCTACTGCTCGCTGAACGTCATTGTCCCCGAGTCCTGGGAGCAGGTGGACAGCATGGCTGATCTGAAAGCATACCAGCCGGGTCTGATGCGGCCTCTGCACATCGCCACCAAGTTTCCCCACCTCACTCAACAGTTTTTCGGCCAGCACGGACTCGATCAGATTGAGTTGATCGATGCCGAGGGAACCCTGGAGATAGCCCCCACCATCGGTTATGCCGACCTGATCACCGACCTGGTTTCCACCGGCACCACGCTGCGCGACAACCGCCTGAAACGGCTTGAGGATGGGCAGATCCTGGCCTCGCAGGCCTGCCTGATTGGTAACCGTCAGAGTCTTCAGCAGCACCCGGCTGCCCTCGCCATGGCCCGCCAGCTTTTAGAGTTCATCGTCGCCCATCTGCGCGCCGCAGCTTGTGTCTCGGTCTTTGCCAATATGCGCGGCAACTCGCCTGAGAGCATTGCCCGGCGCATGTTCACCAAGGAGCTGATCGGCGGGCTGCAAGGGCCTACCCTTTCACCGGTCATCACCCGCCAGGGCGAGAAATGGTACGCCACTCACCTGGTGGTGCGCAAAGACCAGCTCGTCCAGGCCATCGCCGAGCTGCGCCAGGTAGGTGGCAGCGGCGTGGTCGTCGGCCCGGTGACCTATATTTTCGAGGAAGAACCGCTCGAATACCAGAACATGCTCAAACAGTTGGAGGCCTGAATGATCAAGATTTACACTGTTGAAGAAGCCCAAAGGAGTATCCTGCGCCGCCAACCCTTGAACGCCATGACCTATCCCCCAGCGGTGCTCGCCGGAACCGAGCGCCTGTTTGGCCCGTGTGTGACCCCAGCGCAGGCCGTGGCGAAGATTTTGGCCTCCGTGCAGGCCGAGGGTGATGCAGCCTTGCGCCGTTGGTCGAAGCTGCTGGACCGCGTCGAGCTGGAGGATTTCCGCATACCCTCTGAAAAGCTCGAAGAGGCCTATCGCTCCCTGACCGACGAGCTGAAAACGGCCATGCAAACTGCTGCGCAGCGCATCCGCCTCTTCCACGAACTGCAGCCGCTGCCCAACTGGGAAACCACCTCCCTGGGAGGCAGATTGGGCCAGCGGGTCACCCCTGTCGAACGGGCTGGCGTATACGTCCCCGGCGGCACAGCCCCCCTGCCTTCCTCCCTGCTCATGTCGGTCATTCCCGCCCAGGTCGCCGGGGTGAAACAAATCATCGTCTGCACGCCTCCCAACCCGCATGTTTCTATCCTGGCCGCGGCCTATCTGTGCGGGATCGAGCAGGTCTTTCAGATCGGTGGGGCGCAGGCCGTGGCCGCGCTGACCTTCGGCACCGAGAGCGTCCCCAAGGTCGATAAGATTGTTGGGGCGGGCAACCTGTTCGTCACCCTGGCCAAGCAGCAGGTCTACGGCCTCGTCGGGCTGGATGGATTAGCTGGGCCGACCGAGACGGTGGTGATCGCGGATAGCACTGCCAACCCGGCCTGGGTAGCAGCCGACCTGCTGGCACAGGCTGAGCATGACATCCTGGCCAGCGCCATCCTGTTTACGCCAGATCGCGAAGTGGCGGAAGCCGTGCAGGTAGAAGTGGCTCGGCAAATGGAAACCCTGAGCCGCGCCGAGATCATTGCCCAATCCTTAGAGCACCGCAGTGGGATCGTGCTCACCCCCGATCTCCCGACAGCCGCCCGCCTGAGCAACGAGTATGCCCCGGAGCACCTCTGCCTGGCCGTACAAGATCCGCAGGCCGTTGCAAAGCTCATCCACAATGCCGGTGGGCTGTTCATCGGCGAGCATTCCTTCGAGGTGTTGGGCGACTACATCGCCGGTCCCAGCCACGTAATGCCCACCAGCGGAACGGCGCGCTTCGCTTCGCCTATCAACGTGCTGGATTTTGTCAAGATCACCAGCCTGGTAGCGCTGGACCCCGCCTCAAGCCGCGCGCTCAGTCGCCTGGCTGCCACCATTGCGCGCACCGAAAACCTCACCGCCCATGCCGCAGCTGCCGATTTTCGCCTCGGAGAGCTCGATGTTTGAGTCCACTCGCCTGATCCGCAAGCACATTCTGGATATGCCGGCCTACGAGCCCATCCTGCCATTTGAGGTGCTCTCCCAACAACTTGGGCGTCCTCCTGAAAAAATCATTAAGCTGGACGCCAATGAGAACCCTTACGGCCCGCTGCCCTGCGTGTTCGACGCATTGGCCCGGCTGCCCTATGCACACATCTACCCTGATCCGAGCAGTCGAGAGCTGCGCCTCGCGCTGTCCAACTACCACGACATACCCGAGGAAAACCTGCTCGCCGGGGCGGGAGCGGATGAGCTGATCGACCTGGTGATGCGCCTTACGGTAGAACCGGGTGAAGCAATCCTCAACTGCCCGCCGACCTTTGGAATGTACGCCTTTGATGGTGATCTATCGAACGCCCGAGTCATCTCCATCCCTCGCCGCCATGATTTTTCGGTGGATATCCAAGCCGTCGAAGAGGCAGCCCAATCACACCAACCCAAGCTGCTTTTCCTGGCCTCGCCCAACAATCCTGATGGAAGCTTGGTGAGTCGATCGGACCTGGAGCGGCTGCTGGAGCTGCCGCTTGTCCTGGTTCTGGATGAAGCCTATATGGAATTTGCTCCTCCTGGCGCAAGCCTGCTGTCCGAGGTGCCCCGGCGCCAAAACCTGATCGTGCTGCGCACCTTCAGCAAGTGGGCCGGGCTGGCAGGCCTGCGCGTGGGCTATGGAGCCTTTCCCAGCGCGTTGATGCCGCACCTTTGGAAGATCAAGCAGCCCTATAACGTCTCGGTGGCAGCCTCGACCGCCGCCATCGTTTCGCTGCAGCACATCGCTGAGCTCAAGCGAACCGGAGAGATGATCCGGGCCGAGCGCCAACGCCTGCTCGAAAAGCTGCAAGAGTTCCCGTGGCTCAATCCCTACCCCACGCAGTCGAATTTCATCCTGTGCCGCGTGGAGGGTTTCGATGCTGCCGAATTCAAGCACAGGCTGGCCCAAAACGGTATCCTGGTACGCTACTTCAACAAGCCCGGTTTACAGAACTGCATCCGCATCAGCGTGGGCAAGCCGGAGCATACCGATGCATTGGTGGATGTTTTCCGTAAGCTAATCAAGGAGCAGTCAGAATGAATAGGAGAACGGCTGAAATTCATCGCAAGACCCAGGAAACGGACATTTCCATTCAGCTCAATCTGGACGGCACAGGGGTCTGCCAGGTGCAAACGGGAATTGGCTTTCTAAACCATATGCTCCACCATATTGCTGTACACGGGTTATTCGACTTGCAGGTGAGAGCCCAAGGTGACCTGGAGGTGGACTGCCATCACACGGTTGAGGATGTGGCCCTGGCGTTAGGACAGGCCTTCGACCAGGCTTTAGGCGACCGGGCAGGGATTGTACGCATGGCCTCCGCCTATGTGCCTATGGATGAAGCCCTGGCTTTCGTCAGCCTGGATTTGTCGGGCAGACCCTATGCGGTGATCCAGGCTGAGTGGTGCACGCCCGAAGTTGGGGGTATTCCAACCAGCTTGATCACGCACTTCTTCGAGTCGCTGGCGGTTATGCTGCGAGCGAATTTGCACGCCCGCCTGCTCTACGGACGAGATGACCACCACCAGGCTGAGGCGCTCTTCAAAGCCTTGGGGAGAGCGTTGGATGAGGCCACGCGCCTCGATCCTCGGCGGCAGGGGAAGGTGCCCAGCACCAAAGGCAAGCTGGTATGATCGCCCTGGTTGATTACGGTATTGGTAACCTGCGCTCTGTGGAAAAAGCGCTGCAAGCCGTGGGAGCAGAAGTGTGCCTTACATCCACCCCAGAAGGTATCCTTTCTGCTGAGAAGGTTGTCTTGCCTGGGGTAGGCGCTTTCGGTGATGGAATGACCGGGCTGCGGGAACGTGGGCTGGTGGAAGCGGTTCAGTCGCTGCCTGCCAAAGGCATCCCCCTGCTGGGCATCTGCCTCGGCATGCAGCTCTTCTTCGAAGTGGGCGAAGAGATGGGAGAACATGCCGGGTTGGGATTGATCCCCGGCCGCGTGCGGCGCTTTCCCGAGACAGGCTTGAAGATCCCCCATACAGGCTGGAACCAGATCTCCTTTATGCCGGGCAGTCTTCATTGCCCAGGTATCCCGCTGCTAGAAGGGTTGGAATACGGTTGCTATGCTTATTTCAACCACAGCTTTTACTGCGATCCATCCAAAGCCACAGATATTCTGGCTCGGACAGAATATGGCCTCGAATATGCCAGCGTGATTGGCAGAGGTTGCTTGTATGGCGCGCAGTTCCACCCCGAAAAAAGCCAGGCAGTGGGGCTGCAAGTACTGCGCAACTTTGTGGAGAGATGCTGATGGGATCATTTACGGTATTCCCAGCCATTGATCTGCACCAGGGTCAGGTAGTGCGCCTGATGCAGGGCGATCCCGAACGGCAAAAAACCTATTCAACCGACCCAGCCCAGGTGGCTGTCCGCTGGCTGGAGGCGGGAGCAAGCTGGTTGCATGTGGTTAACCTGGATGGCGCTTTTAGCGAGCAGGTATCCCGCCACGACCAGGCAAACCAAACAGCCCTGAGAACCATCCTGGAACAGGCTCGTTTACGGAATGCTCAGGTACAGTTCGGCGGCGGATTGCGCGCCCTGGAACACATTGAGGTTGCGCTGGGTTTGGGCATCCACCGCCTCATCCTGGGTACGGCAGCCCTCGAAACGCCCTCGCTGGTTCTTCAGGCGATACAGCGCTGCGGAGCAGGGCAAATCGCCGTTGCCCTGGACGCCCTCCAGGGGATTGTTCGGACGCGAGGTTGGACGCAGTCGAGCGGAATAGAAGTTTTGGCAGCGGGTAAAGAATTGGTTAATCTGGGTTTGCGCACGGTGATTTATACGGATGTCAAACGCGATGGCATGGGGTCGGGCGTCGATATTGCCTCAGCCAAGGCTCTTGCGGCGCTGGGATTGGAAGTGATCGCTTCCGGCGGCGTCCGCACCTTGGAAGATGTACAACGCGTCAGGCAAGCAGGCCTGCCGGGTGTGATTATTGGACGTGCGCTCTATGAGGGCAATTTCCGCTTAGAGGAGGCTTTGGCATGTTAGCCAGGCGTATCATCCCCTGCTTAGATGTAAAAGACGGCCGCGTGGTCAAAGGTGTCCACTTTGTCAACCTGCGCGATGCCGGCGACCCGGTGGAGCAGGGTCTGCTCTACGACCACATGGGCGCAGACGAATTGGTTTTCCTGGATATAAACGCCAGTCCCGAAGGGCGCAAAACGACTGCCGAGATGGTGAGGCGCGTGGCTGATAGGGTCTTTTTGCCCCTCACGGTCGGCGGCGGGATCAGCAGCGTGGAAGACATGCGCCTGATCCTGCGCGCCGGGGCGGATAAGATCAGCCTGAACACCGCCGCGGTACAGAATCCCGATCTCATTCGAGCAGGAGCAGAACGTTTCGGGAGCCAGTGCATCGTGCTGGCAATCGATGCCCTCCGCATTCAATCGGGCCGTTGGGAAGTCTACACACATGGCGGGCGCCGCCCCACCTCCGTCGATGCGTTGGAATGGGCTGTCGAAGGGGTCAGGTTGGGAGCAGGTGAGATCCTGCTGACCAGCATGGATGCGGATGGAGCTCTGCAGGGTTATGACGTGGCATTAACCCGCGCGGTTGCAGAAGCGGTGAATGTGCCCATCATCGCCAGCGGAGGAGCCGGAAAGTTGGAGCATTTCGCCGAGGTCATCACCGAGGGAAAAGCCGATGCCGTATTGGCGGCCTCGCTTTTCCACGACAAGGTGCTCACCGTAGGGCAGGTTAAAAGCTACTTACGAGCGTGCGGCATCCCGATCAGGCCGGTAGGGGTTGAAGACACCGATGAGGCCCAGGAGCAATCCCGTGATTGAGCTAAAATTCGACGAGCATGGCCTGATCCCTGCCGTGGTGCAAGACAGGAATACCGGCGAGGTGTTAATGGTAGCCTGGATGAATCCCGAAGCAGTCGAAAAAACCCGCCAGACGGGACAGGCGCATTTCTGGAGCCGCAGCCGCAAGAAATTGTGGCGCAAAGGGGAGACTTCTGGAAACGTGCTCTCCGTCCACGAAATCCGTCTCGATTGTGATGCAGACACGCTCTTGCTTTTGGTGACGCCGGCTGGCCCGGCCTGCCATACCGGCCAACGAAGCTGTTTTTACCGGGTTCTTGAAATAGATGCAAGGAGATGAACATGTTAAAGCGTCTGTTCGATACGATTGAAGAACGTAAAGCAAATCCGAAACCCGGTTCTTATACAAACCGGCTCTTCGAGGCGGGGGAAGATGAGATCTTGAAGAAAGTCGGCGAGGAAGCCATGGAAGTGATCCTGGCGGCAAAGCAATCCGATTCTGCCAGGGGGCAAGTCAATCAGCGCTTGATCGAGGAGATATCAGATCTTTTCTACCATACCCTGGTGCTGCTCTCCAGCCGCGGGCTGAGGTTGGAAGATATCGAAAAAGAATTAACCCGTCGCCATTCCCCGAATTTGAATGAAAGATTAGCGGATTAAGAAACCAGTTGGGCGTCCAGAAGGTATAACATATGAGCAGATTGTTAAACTTGAAAGTAGTGCCAGCGCGACCGTGCGACGTTGATATTGCATGGTATGAGGAAATCCGTGCCTGCCTTCTGCGTAAAACGGTGAAACACAAGGGTCGCGTGCTGGATGTAGGCTGTGGATGTGGCGACGTTCTCTTTTTGCTGTCAGAACAGATTAGAGAGGGAATCGGGATCGACATCGATCAAGGTAACCTTGACCGCGCCGAGAACGAACGACAGCAGCGCAAGATCACAAACGTCATGTTCCAGCATGCGGACGCGACAGCCCTTCCTTTTCCAAACGACAGCTTTGACGTTGTTCTCTTGTTGGGGGATGTACTGGCATACCCGAGTACAAACGGCAAGCATGGTTCGGTGGTATCTGAGCTCAGGAGGGTTCTCAAGGTGGGAGGGGTAGCAGTTCACGAGTCGATGAATTGGGAGTGGGAATATAGGTGGCCTTATCCCCCATCGGATATCTCGTTTACGCGATCTGGCATGAACAATTTCACCATGCAGCGAATCAGACGGGATGTGTCAGGTTTGGAAACGGCTCAAGACTATGAGGTTCTGCCTGAGACGCGGCTTTACCAGTGGATCCTGGAACAGGAGTGGCCCGTCAGTCCACAGGGGGCAAACACACAGCTCGAGGTGAGAGAAATCACCCCGATTCCCGAAGAATGGCTCAAGTTCCGCAGTGTGAGTCAATACAAGCACTATCGCGCCCAAGATATCGCGCGATTATACAAGAGTGTCGGCTTCCATCACCCCGAAGTCTTTGCCTATGGACAGACTTACGATATAGCGGCTAAAGCAGGAGTACTTGAACAGGTCGCTTTGTTTCAGTCGGAACTGGCCACTGCCGAAGCAGAAGTGGCATTCACATTGCGCCTGGGAAGCGGTCCATGGCTCTTTCTGGTCGCTGAGAAATAACACGTCAAGGGAGTTGTCAAAGCCGGTAATTCCATGCTGGCAGGGCTGAGAAGACTCGAAGAAAGAATGGCGTGAATACAGGGGTGCCCATCTCTCCGTTCACTTGTTTCGCCAGCCGCTTCGGGGATTGTAGCACGGTGCTCGCCGGTATTCAGGGACGCTTCACCTTCCACCTTTGACATCGGGTGTAGCACGCAAGATGATTAATGATAAAATTCTGCCATTCTTAACAGAAACTATCAACGATCAGGAAGAGAAGCATGCAAAAAAATGGTTTCGATGAACTGAAGTGGCGCGGCTTAATCTTTGAATATGTGGATGGTATTCAGGAATTATTGGATCGCAAGCCCGTGACGGTATACAACGGTTTCGACGCCACAGCCAACAGCCTGCACGTGGGAAACCTGGTGCCTCTGCTGGCTCTGGCGCGTTTACAGCGCTATGGACACCACCCAATTGGTCTGGCGGGGGGCGGCACGAGCATGATCGGCGATCCAAGCGGGAAAACCACTGAACGCCAGTTGCTCAGCCGGGAACAGATCGAAGCCAATGTAGCGGATATCAAGCTCCAGCTTGCCCATTTCCTGGACTTCGAGGTCAAAGCGAACCCCGCCCGGGTGATTAACAACGCTGATTGGCTGATGAATTTGAACCTGGTTGAGTTTTTACGCGATACGGGCAAGCATTTTACGGTGAACTACATGATGGCCAAAGAGTCCGTCAAGGCGCGCCTGGAACGGGATGAGGGCATCTCATTCACTGAGTTCAGCTACATGCTGCTGCAATCCTACGATTTCTTACACCTGTTCGACTCCGAAGGCTGCGAGCTGCAGGCCGGCGGCAGCGATCAATGGGGGAATATCACTGCTGGTGTGGAGCTGATCCGGCGGGTGCGCGGTCAGGCCGCGTATGCCATCGTTTACCCGCTCATCACCAAGTCAGACGGCACAAAGTTCGGCAAGACGGAAACCGGCACGGTCTGGCTTTCTCCCAAACGCAGCTCCCCTTACCGCTTCTACCAGTTCTGGCTGAATACAGATGACCGAGATGTTGTCAAATACCTGAAACTCTTTACCTTTTTGGATCAACAGACCATCCAGGAGCTGCAATACTCCGTAGAAACACAGCCCGAAGGGCGCCTGGCCCAGAAGAGGCTGGCGCAGGAAATGACCCGCACCGTGCATGGCGAAAGCGAGCTGGCTGGGGCAGTGCAGGCCTCCCAGGTGCTCTTTGGAGGCGAGCTGCACGGGCTGCCGCCCGAGGCGGTCCAGGATATCTTCGCGGATGTTCCCTCCAGCAGCCTGGCCAAAGCACAACTAGAGGCAGGCTTATCGATCGTCGATCTGCTGGTGCACAGCGGGTTGGTAAGCTCGAAGGGAGAAGCCCGGCGTTCGATCGCAGAGGGCGGGATCTATCTCAACAACCAACGCGTCGAAGATGCTGCTCTACCGGTGACCCTCTCCGATACCCTTTCAGGTCAATTCCTGGTGCTGCGCAAAGGCCGTAAGAACTATCACCTGGCTAAAATAGCAGGATAAATTGTGATAAGATTGGCGAACCGCAGGTTGGGAAACTCTTAATGAAGAAGATCGATTTTGAACAAGCCCGGCAGTTTGCCCTGGAACGGTTAGAGAACGATCTCTCTCCCCGCTTCCACTATCACTCGCTCCTTCATACCCGCGATGATGTTGTTCTGGCCACCGAGCGCCTGGCGATCCGGTCAAAAATCTCGGGAATTGAGTTTAAGCTGCTGTTGACCGCGGCTTACTTCCACGACCTTGGATTTACCCGGCTGCCCGATATCGATCCACGCGGCAACCAGCACGAGCTGCTCAGCGCACAGTTTGCTCAAGAAGTTCTGCCTTCCTTCGGCTATCGTGAAGGCCATGTGGAGGCCATTCGCAGCATGATCATGGCAACCCGTTTGCCCCAAAGCCCCATGAATTTGCTCGAAGAGATCCTGGCCGATGCCGACCTGGACTCGTTGGGGAGGCAGGATTTTTGGGAGCGCAGCCAGGCCCTGAGGGATGAAATCGCTGCTTTTGGAAACAATTCTACAGATCTAGAATGGTACCAGGGGCAGTTTAACTTTCTAACCTCACACCGTTACTTCACGGCTGAGGCGCGGCTGCTCCGCAACGCACAGAAAAAGAACAACGTTGATGAAATCATCCAACGCCTCAAAATACTGGGCGTCGAAGTCAAATACTTATTCCTGGTTTAACAAGTCGTTGCCGGTTGTTTTAACCGGAAGCGCTGCCTGCCCTTCTGCCAAAGCTACTTCATAAGGCAGGCCCGGCAGCAGGTCGAAGGCATCATCCTGCGCATTCAGTTCGCCCTGCGGATCGAGCAGCACCCCCCACACCCAACAATCGCTTTGATAAACTGCGAAACGCCCATTTCCCGTCTCTTTAACAGAGATATGCACCTGTGGAGGGACGAACTTCCAGGTGTAAAAGGGTTTGAGAAGCATACGATCCCAGGTCAATAAATTCCCTTGCAGGTCATAGACGGACGCATAGTAGATATCGTCAGAATTACGCAGCAGTCTGCCCACGCGCTGGCTGTTGAACGGCTCTACCTGGCAGTCGCAGCCCAAGGCCACCTGCCGAGGGCTTGCCTCGCGGAAAGTCCCTGCTTCCACGTTCAGGCGTTGGGGCTGAGAAGTTTCATTGACGATATACACCCCGATCAACTCTTTTTCGTCCGCCAGGACAACCATTAGCGGAGCAAAACTTCGCCGCACAGCGTGGAAGGAGGGTTTACGGCGCAGGTAATAATCTAATGTTCCCCAGCCATGTATCGAAGGCCACGAGTCGACATAATCCCAATAAATCGCCGAGGTGGTGCTCGGGAAGCGCCGGCGGTAGTTGCGGATGTACTCTTTCAGCGCCTCGGCCTGGAGCAGCCCACTGGCAATTGTATAATCCTCGAGCGTGAAATCTGAGACAGGCTTGCCCAGCCAGCGCTCGACAAACCGGTAAGCCACGCCAACTTGTGGCTGCCAGTAATCCACATAATTATCGTGATGATCCCAGGCGAAAGAGCGCGGTTTCAGCATATCATCGGGCAGGAATTCTCTCAGGGTCGCCAGCGGTGAGCTGCCCAGCACCCCGCCCTCGTTCGGAAACCGGTCGATGAACTCCCGGTACATCCAGAAATCCGTGGCTTTGTTCTCGTGGTGGAGCGAAACCGTCCAGGGGTGCTGATCGCCGCGGGTAGGCTCCTGAGGGGACACATCCGGCGCAGAATAAGGCGAGCTGGGCCAGTAAGGGCGGGTTGGGTCAATCCGCCGCAGCAGTGCAGGAACGACTTGATGAAACAACACATAATCTGGTGCTGTGCGACCGAACTTCTTATAACCCCAAGACCACAATCCCTCTTCCATCTCGTTGTTGCCGCACCACACGACCAGCGAAGGGTGCGTGCTGAACTCGCTCAGCCCCCAGGCGATCTCTGTTTCCACTTCCTTCAGGAATTCAGGCTGGTCGACCGGGTACTTACTGCATGCGAAGAGCAGGTCGTGCCAGACCAGCAGGCCGTGTTCATCACACAGGCGCAGCAGTGGATGACCCGCCCATACTCCCCCACCCCAAATCCGCAGGGCATTGAAGTTCTGCTCCAGGGCCAGGTCCACCAGGCGCTCCAACCTCTCGGGAGATACTTCGAATGGACTCATCTCGGGCGGGATCCAGTTCGAGCCTTTGAAGAAGACGACCTGGTTGTTGATCTTGACATGGAAGTAATTTCCCGTTTCAGGGTGCGCCGGCTCGGTCAGCTCGACCCGTCGCAAGCCGGTTTGACCCTGCCATTCGGCGATCACCTTCCCACCAACCCGGGCTTCCAGGTGCAGGGGATACAGGCATGGCTCGCCATAGCCGCGCGGCCACCACAGGCAGGGGGAGGGGACTTCGAGAATCAGCTCAGTTTCGGACCGCCCCGCTGGAAGAACCTGAGACGCTTGTGTAGTCAGATCGGG
>Ga0315275_10001052_pt1 | contig 23784 bp, 23 predicted proteins | sample YL17G03_0_MG_FD_205557 | JGI IMG/M metagenome (GOLD analysis project Ga0315275, IMG submission 205557) | Sediment microbial communities from Yellowstone Lake, YNP, Wyoming, USA - YL17G03_0 | ecosystem: Environmental > Aquatic > Freshwater > Lake > Sediment | place: USA: Wyoming | collected...
GCGGTGATGAAGCGCTCCGCGATGATCCAGAAAAGGGCATATGCCAGTCGACAAGCAGAGTATCGCGGCGTTCGCTAAACGCCCCCGCCGCGCCCCTGCCTTGCGCGCCAAGGCACACCGAGAGCCGGCGAAGGCGAGGCGCCCCGCTGCAGACGCCACCGTCGCGCACCGTAAGACGATGGACAGGCTGCTGGACCGCACGGTCACCGCACCCCTCAAAGCCGTGGTGGAGAACGAGGCAGAGGCCTTACGCAAGCTCCTTCGCAGGAACGTGGGGTACGGGAAGCGCCTGGCCTCGAAGGCCGATCTCGCCGTGGCTCGGCAGCACCTGCACCAGCATCTGCTGAGGGTGGGGAGGGCGGCCGGCGTCAGCCTGGTCGAGAGCACACGGGAAACGCAGACCGAGGCAGTGCGTGCCCTCGCCAAGTTCGCCCACACGCTGAGCCCGAAGACGGGCACGGTGCTGGATGACACGGCAGCGGTGAGCAAGATCATCAACAAACACCGTAAGGCTCTGGAATCAGGGCGACGCCAAGCCGGTGCCGCCCTCACGCAGAACATCCGAGAGGCGGCGAAGGTTGAGCTCCGAGCGCTCAACCTTGAAGGCATGTCCGTGGATGCGCTCTCGGCGAAGGTGCGCGAGATCGCTGCCAGGCAGTGGTGGCAAATCGAGCGCACAATTCGCACCGAATCGAGCATCGCGTTCAACACCACGCAGCACACCGCCTTCAAGGCGCTCGCGGACGACATCCCAGGCCTCATGATGCGCTGGACGGAGTTGGTGAGCGACGTGACGGGCGTGCCTCTCGACAGCCGTGTGGCCAATGACTCCCTCGTGCTCCACGGCCAAGTGGCTGCGGTGGGATCGCTTTTCACGATGCCGCCACACCCACTCGCGCCCAGTAAGATGGTGGGCAAGACGTGGGCGCATCCCCCGAATCGCCCAAATGATCGCAGCGTTCTCACGCCGTGGGTTCCCGGTGACGGCGTGCCTGCGTGGCGCTGGGACGGCAGCAAGCGCGTGAACCTGAAGTGATTGCAGCGCGCGGTATGCTCCGGTAGCATCCGCCTCGACCTAGGGAGAACTCGACACCATGCCAATCGACCCCAAGAAGCTCAGCGCTATGGCGGGTGCCGCACGCCGGCCCGGCGCACCGAGTCAGCTCGTCGCACGGAAGAAGAAGGCGGCGCCGCCTCCCCCGCCCGAAGACGATGAGTCGGATGACGAAGACGCAGAAGACGCCTTCGGCAGTGGTGAGGAAGAAGAGACTGGCCCTGAAGAAGAGGCAGATCCCGGTGTCCCTGAAGGCGAAGAGTCCGACGCGGACGAGCAGGCCGAGGGCAACTATCCGCCGCCAGCAGGTGGCACGAACCCTGGCGCCGCGATCCCCGCACTGGAGCAGTATTCGGGGGAGATCGAAGCCAGCTGCGATGAGCTGGACTACGACATGCTCACTGATCCCGACCTAGAGATGACCGACGACGACATCGCCATCCTGCAAGAAGGCGTGCTCATGCTGCCGCCGCGCTTGCTCAAGGTGATCGAGAACTTGAAGGGGATCGACATCGACGCTGCCACAACCATCGCCGAGCACCTGGAGAACGAAGGGATGGTGGATGATGCGGAGCGCGTCGCTGGCTGGATCTTCCGCGTAGGCCAGTTGCTTGACCAAGGCGAGGAAGAAGCGCCTGAGGAAGAAGGCGCCGTGGAAGAAGATCCCGAGGAGGAGTACGCCGAGGAGGAGAGTGGCTTTGGTGCTTGACATCGCCCTCTTGCGGTATCTGGAGCGCTGGCGTACCCTGAGGCCTAGTTTTCGAGCGCCTGTTGTTGATCTCTGAGGGAGGACGCACGCATGTTCCATGGAACCAAGCCTGAGGGTCAGCCGCGCACCGTCCGCACCCTTGCCGAGGATCGCGCAGATCCGAAGAACTTCCCCGCCGATCTCCCTTACGACACGCAGGCCGGCGCACCGTTGTCCGTGCCTGGCGCCGGCGCGTCGTACAAGGATGAGGCGGCACAGGTCGCCGGCCAGCAGCTCTCCGCGCGCGACAGCGGCCCGTCGTCCCTCGCGTTCAAGTCGACCTCAGGATCGCAGGCGGCCGGTGAAGGCCCGTCCCCTCTCGCCAACATCCGACGCAAGTAATGGAGCAGATCAAACCTGCAAAGGTCGGCAGCACACGGCAGATCCAGAATCCGCACAAGGCGTTCGAGATCACGGAAGGCGTGTACGAAGACCGCACCGAGCAGATGGCCCCTGAGCAGCGGTTGCCGTTGCTGACCAAAGCGCCTGACCCGCAGCCCTTCGGAACGAGACGATGAGCCACACCTTCAAGCTTCACGGGGACTACTCAGTGGTGCCGGCATCAGGGAACCCTTCGGCAGCGCCCACTGTCTCTGCGCCCATCGACGAGACGCTGACGCTGAAGCGCTCCCCTTCTGTGAGCGAGTACGAGCTGGCGTCGGACGCAGTGCAAGCTGTCGCCTTTGGCCCGGCGACCAACGCGCACGTCATCGTGATCAAGACTGTGGGCGGCAAGGTGAAGGCGCGCCTTACGAGTGCGGACGGCGCGGTGCAGTCGGTGGCTGTCGATTCGTTTGCGCTGATCATCAGTGAATCTGTTCCGTATACGGCGCTCGATCTGACTCGGGTGTCCGGTGTGACAACCACAGTGAAGGTCCTTCTCGGCGAGAAGGCCTAAAGGGAGATCAGAGCATGCCAGTCACCGCAACCAAGAAGCGCTCCGTTCGAGAGGCCATCAACAGCGGCAACCCCGCCGACACCGCCCTCGGCCTGCAGAAGATGCAGTTTGGAAGCATGTCGTGCGTGGTAAAGGCCACGGTCGTGGCGCTTGCCTCTGCGGCAGCGATCGACATCACGACTGCGGCAACCAAAGCCGCAGCCACCATCGTCGGCCTCACGCTCGCAACGGGCGAGAACTTGCCGGCAGCAGGCACCGTGCAGTCCGTGCGCGTCACTGCCGGCGCGGCAGCCGCAGGCCTTCGGCAGATTGGCGATGCAGGGGCGACCGCTTCTGCCACTGTCGCCAAGCTCTCGGATGATGGCAAGACGCTGACCTTCGAGGCAGGCGTCACTGCGTTCGTGCTCGTCTACACCCCACGCGCCGCCGTGGCGCCGGACGCAACGGACATCCAACCCCTTTCCTGATCACTTGGAATGATCCAAGTGATCGTAGTTTCGTAACCAAACCAAATCCATCTGCACCCCAATAAGGCCCGACAGTGATCCTGTCGTCCTACCACGCGATAGACGACGGCGGTGAACAGTCGGTAACCGGACGGGTGAGCAGGGCTAGTAGGAGCGCAGCATGGATCCAGTTCAAGTATCGTCAGCAGCACCAGCACCCGCAACACCAGCCACAGTCACTCCAGATCTGACCGCGGCAGGCGCAGTTCCTCAGGCAGTAGATCCGACGCAGGCCCACGCCCCCACAGGCGCACCTGCACCGGCATCGGTAGGTGCAGGGGCACCGGCAGCACCTTCGGCAGAGCCGAAGGTGCTCACCATCCCCTCGTCCGCCATGAAGAATCTGAAGGCTGAGGAGCGCGAGCGCGGACGCACCGACGCTCTGCGCGCTCTCGATGTGGAGGCCCAAGGCCTCGGCTTCGCGAACCACGCAGAGATGAAGGCGTTCGTACAGCAGACACGCGCAGGCACACCGCCTGCCGCGCCTGCCCCTGCCGCTCCTGCGCAACCGGCTGCCGAGCCGGCGGCACAGGACCCCTCGGCCTTGGCCTCTCAGAAGGAGCGCGAGCTGACCGTAGCCCGCGACAAAGCTCTCGATGAGAAGAAGCGCTTGAATAGAGCGAACGCCAAGACCGAGCGCGAGAACAGGCAGTTGAAACAACAGCTCATCGAGCAGGAAGTTTCCACTGAGCTGAAGCTCGCGGCCAAGGATGCAGGCGTGGTGGACGTCGACTATGCAGTCGAAGTCCTCAAGCGATCCATCAAAGGCATGTCAGAAGCAGAGCTGCAGGGGTTCGATGAAGGCAAGTTCTTCCGCGAACAGCTGCGCCAGTCGCATCCCCACCTTTACCAGGTGGAGCAGCGGCCGGTGACCACAGGCACTGGCAACACGCCTACGGCAAAGCCCGGCGCACCGTCTAAGACGGTTGATCCGAATGCCGCGTCGAAGGTAGATGCCAAGGCCATGTCGCCTCAGGATTTCCAGGCTCTTTTGCGCAAGCGAGGCCTGTCTGATCCTGCCACCGGCGGCATGCTAGCGTAAGGGCTCTGGCCTCTGATTTTCTTGATACTGGTGGTTCGGGTCTGTACATTTCGTCATTGACCTGGCGCTGCGGAGCGCCACCGCCAGAGGGAAACCATGCCTGATTTTTCCATTATCCTGCAGACTCCAGAGGTTCGGCAGATCGTTCAAGAGAACATCCTTGAACGGTCCTTCCACGACGCGCTCTTTCCCCGCCTCATGTTTCGAGGTGAGGCGAGCCCTGTGCCGTGGCCGGCGGGGATCGGCGACACCCAGATCTTCAGCGCCCCTGGCTTGATCCCGGTGGATACGCGCCCGCTCACGCCCGGCGCAGATCCGACGCCTGCCACGTATCCCATGGAGCAGTGGACCGCGCAGCTCCAGCAGTACGCGGGCACGATCGACACCCACATGCCCACCAGCATGGTGGCCATCGTGAACCTGTTCCTGCGCAACGCGCACCAGCTTGGGATGCAGGCGGCGCGCACGATCAACTCGATCGTTCGTAACCGCATGTACGCCGCGGCCCTCGCAGGTTGGACGGTCTCGGATGGCGCGCAGGCCGCTGTCACCTCGCTCCGCGTCAAGCGCCTCAACGGATTCACCCGCGCGCGCAATCCGGCCATCACGGGCGCGTCCCTCGTGCGCTTCGACCTGGTGAGCAGCTCCAACCCGCTCTCCGTCACCATCCGCGACACCTCGCCGGCCGACGTGGTTCGCAACGTGATCGGGTTCACGCCCGACACGGCTGGCGACGAGCAAGGTCCGGGCATCTTGCTTATCGACGCGGCCGTCACGGTCGCCGACCGTGGCTATGTGTACTCGGCAGACCGCACCGCCATCACTCGCTCCGGCGGCGGCTTCAAGGTGGACGACGTGACGGGCGACAGCCCCACCCTGTCCGACATTCGCACCACGGTGGCGAACTTCTGGCAGCAGAACGTCCCGGAGCACAGCGATGGACGGTTTCACTGCCACATCGACCCCACCTCGCAGGCGAAGATCTTTGGTGACCTGGAGTTCCAGCGCCTGCTGACCTCCATGCCGGATTACTACATGTACAAGCAGTTCGCGCTTGGCGAACTGCTCAACACCGTGTTCTTCCGCAACTCGGAGTGCCCCACGGCTGACACGATCATCGGCGGCGCCACGGCGGTGTACGACCAGCGCGATCCCTTCGTCGGAGAGCTGTACCACAACGGCCTCTCCAGCGGTAACAAGGTCCACCGCATGCTGTTCACCGCGCAGGGCGGCGTGATGGAGTATTACTCCGACCTGCAGGCGCTGATCACGGAGGCAGGCATCACGGGTGCCGTCGCCGATCCGCGCATCGTCAACAACGGCATCGAGATCTTCTCGGATCGTATCCAGATGATCATCCGCGCGCCGCTGAACCGCTTGCAGGATCAGGTCTCCACGAGCTGGAAGTTCATGGGCGACTGGCCGCTACGCACCGATGCAGCGACCGGCAGCTCGGCGCGCTTCAAGAGGTTCAACGTCATTGAGCACGGGGAATGAGATCAACTTTCCCGTAGCCACCAACTTCTCCTAGCCCTGCTGTTCACATGGCCGGGGAGAGGTTGGGCGGCTACAGGTTTGCGTAGCGGCCTTACCTCTCGTGTGGGTCCGCTACGCAAACCTCGTTCGTAAGGAGCAAGAACCATGGCAAAGCCCACCATTCCGCCGCCCAAGCGCGCCCTCGAAGATCTCGCGGCGCAGGCAGTCTCGAAACTCGGGTCGTCTGCAATCGACCCCATTGAGGCGGCTAAGGCGGGCGGCGAGGCAACAGCAGCGGCACCGGCTGCTGGAGGGCTTGCGCCTGCTGCGTCTGTGCTCGAGCCCACCATCGCAGACCCGAGCGTGGTGAGGTGCGCAGATGTCTTCATCGTAGAGCAAGACATCACCGTGTCCTGGGGCCCGCAGACGCTGCGGCTGAAGGCCGGCGGCGAGCTGAGTGAAGACAGCTACGGCGACGGCGCCATCGAGCGCTTTCGCGAGCGCGGTGTGGTCCTCAAACAGAAGGTGTAAACTGGTTCTTTGAAGCGCCGACAGGAGGGCGCCACGTATGGCACTACTCACCGACGCTGAAAAGAGCAGGGTAAGGTATCACCTCGGCTATCTAGCCTCAGGCTTCGCCGCATCACTGCAGTTCGGGCTGCCGCGCCCAGTGCAGACGGTCTTCATGCTCGAAGACGCTATGTCGGGCCTCGTCGAGTCGAACGCGCTTGATCGCGTGCGCAAGATTGTGAGCATCCTCGACAAGATCGAGGACAAGATGGTGTGCGCTGTCGATCAGCTCGTCGTGGAGAAGTTGGGTGAGATGACGCTCCGCGCCAACCACCCCGATCTGCTGGAGAAGGAGTACGATCGCTGGTCGTCTCGGCTTGCAGACATCTTCGGCGTCCCCAAGTACCCGTTCAGCGTGAAGACGCAGCGCAAGGGGCCCGGCTCCCACGTCACGGTGCAGGGATGACAACGAAGGAGCCAGACTTCACCGTCATGGGGCGCGGCGCACTGGTGAGGCACTGCAAGCGGCTGAGGGACGTGCTGCAGGCAGCCGAAGTGCATCGTTGGGCAACGGCTTGCGACTTTGCGAAGATCGAGGCCTGGGAGAAGGCCGCAGAACAGGCGCTCAATAGCAGCGCCTCTGTGGAGTAGCTGAGATGGCATGTTGTGTGAGCTGCGGCAGTCAGGTGTGCCAGTGCGACCCGACCGTGCTCTCGGGCTCTGCGATCAACTGCACGCTCGTCGCCTCAATGACAGGCACGGTGGACTGCATTCGCGATCTCTACACGAGCCTCGGCGCCCGGCCGTACCAGGTGATGTTGGTGTGGACGAGCTGGAGCAGCGGCACGCGCGGCCGCGGTGTCGAAGAGGTGGTGCGTGAGGAGTTGATCTTGCCGACGCCGAAGATCTCCGACCTTACGGATCTCAGCCGTGACCTGTCCGCAATCGGCACAGACGACGCTGGGTCTCTCCGTGTGACGGAGATCAGCCCCAAGTACACGGAAGACTACCTCCTAGGGCGTCCTGACGACGGCGCAGCGATCTCCGCCGACCAGAACTTCTACTGGGAGGTGCGCTTTCCGCGCGTCGACGGGCTCGGGCCACGGCGCAGGTTCGTGCCCAAGTCGGCGCCATCCCTCGATGCGCTCGCGTTCCAGTGGAAGATCTCGCTGCTCAAGGTCAGCGAAGACCGGATGCGCAACGGTGATGTGAGGGGATGATGGCTGAGCCGTTTGATCCTGACTACGACTACGTAGTGATGCGCGAGATGACGCGCACAGTGCGCATTCCGATCTCCGGCTTTGCTCGTTACGAAGCGACGCTTGGGCGCGCCATGCGCCAAGCTGTCTTTGCCAAGTCCATGCGCACCGCAGGCAAGCTGGTGCGGGAGTACATGGAGGCGGAGACGCTGAAGCGTAAGATCTTCCACCGCCAGAAGTTTGCGCGTGGCTGGCGCATGGTGATAGGCAACATCCCAAGCTCCGTAAGGATCTACAACAAGATGCCCTACGCGAGCGTGATCGAGTTTGGGAGACGCGCAGGCGCACGTAGGCCGCCTGTAGATGCGCTCGTGCCGTGGGTGCGGGACAAGTTCGGGGTGCGCGGTAAGGAGGCGCGCTCAGTTGCGTTCCTCGTCGCAAGGAAGATCGGGATCAAGGGGATCAAAGCCCGCCCTGTCGCCCGCGACCCTAAGGTGCAGGCGAAGGCCATGAAGATCGTAACCCGCACGGTGCAAGAGAAGCTGCGGGCGGCAATCGCGAGGACACGATGAGTGGCGCGGATGATGAGGTCTACCAGCAGACCGAGGCCGTTGGCACGGCTTTGATCACAGATCCCGAGTACGACATCCCGTTCACAGCGCGCCGGGAGACGGATTGCTGGGGTGCGCTTGCGCGCGGCCTCAGCGAGTACATTTCACAGCTCCACATGGGCTGGGAGGGTGGCACGAGCGTGCGCTTGCTGAGGGTGCTCGAAGGGTGGGCGGAGCCGGAGGGGATTTCCATTTACCCTTCCGCTGTCGTGTATTCCGAGTCGCCGGGAGCGTACGACGGGGACTCCCTTGCCACGATCCGTGAGGTGCTTCCAGATGGCCGCTCTTTGCAGCGCGTGGCCGAGTTCGTGCAGACGTACACGGTGGACGTGTGGTGCACGAACAAGGAAGACCGCACGGCTCTGGTGGCCATGTTGGAAGACGCGTTTGACCCGGTGGACTGGATGGGCGGCTTTCGCCTGAGGCTCCCCCACTACCACAATGCCGTGGGGACGTTTCTGAAGGACTCACTCAACATCCAAGACAGCGCGGAACAGGCGGGCCGCAGGTGGCGCCTAGCCTCGTTCACCATCGGCGCGTCTGTGCCGCAGATCAGGTTTATTGGCGCCGTGCCCGCCCTCGACATCCGTACGGTCGTGAGCGTGGAGGACGCCTAGGCTGTAACGGCCTTTTCGGATAGGCTCTCGCCCAGGGCTCATGGCAGGCCGGGCTCAGAAACAACAAGGAGGCTCCCGTGAGCGGTTTTATTCGTCGGTTCGGATATGCACCAGGTACTGAAGTCATCACGCAGATCGAAGGTGTGGCGATCATTGATCTCCCACCACCGGGTTCAGTCGAAGGGGTAGGCACAGGTGTCGTCGCTGCCGTAGGGGAGTGCTCAGACATGACCTACGCAACGGTTTCGGATACCGTGGGGCAGATCACCACGAAGATCCAGCCGCAGGAGATCTTCAGCTCCCAGGACTTGATCAACAAAGTGGGCGGCTTTGACGAGACGCTTGGCGAGTTCGGTGTCAGCGGCGGCAACTTGTTCGTCGCCCTGCGCAACAAGAAGTTCAGCCGTTTGGTGGTCGCACCGGTCAACCTCGCGTCAGTCAGCGGTTGTCGCGTGTTTCGCGATCTACCGTTGTGCCGAACCACGTCTGACTCCAATCCCGTGGTGCCCGTGCTGGCGGCCGGCGTGGCCGCAGGGCGCGAGTTTCGCTCGGGCGTCGGCCGCCTGCGCCTCGCTAAGCGCGTGTCGTTCACGGCCTTGGACCCAATCACCCGCGGCGTAGGCGGTACGCTCACCACTGCAGGCACTGCCGTCACGCAGCCATTCACGGGGCCTGCTGCCTGGGACTTGATCGCGCGCCCTGACGGGACGACTGGCGCACGCAAGGGCGACATTATCGTGATCGGCTACAACAACGCAGGGGCTAAGGCGCCTGTGTCCGACGCCGGCACGTACCGCGTCCAGGTTGACCCGGCTGCGGCGAGCGCCACGCTCACCATCGAGCGCTTGGATGGCGCCACGTTCGCCATCATCGCCACCACGGCCAGCTTGCCGTGGCGCCTGCACTACGGGAGCGACGCGGACTCGGCACCTGTGACCGTTCCCGGCGTCACGACGCCTGGCGGTTACAGCGCATCGCAGTCCGGCGGGTACACGACCCCCATTCGGCCCATCACCAGCACGCTCGGCCTCCAGGTGGACGGCACGCCGTATGCGGCTGCGCTGGTGATCGCGCCTCTATCCGTGCCGGCCGCGACCACGGGAGATTCTTGGGATCCGCTCAGCGGCCTCGGTACCAGGCTGCATGCCAACGCGACCACGCCGTTCTCGGCCGCCTTGCAAGGCCTCAACCCGGCAGCAGCCACGACGTTCGACGCGCCGTACGCCACCGCCATCGATGCGCTGCTGAGCGACGACGACCCGGTGAGGGACATCAACATCGTGGTCTCCGCTCGTACCACTTCTGTGATCCGTACCAAGCTTCGCTCGCACGTTCTCGACTCCAGCGGGCGCGGTCGTGGTCGGATGGCCGTGCTCTCCCCAGACCTCGGACAGCAGACTGTGGCTGTGGCGACGCAGGACGCAACGCCAGGCGTTGGCGCAGCACGCGCGGAGCGCGTGATCTATGCGTGGCCAGGCGAGCGCACCTACATCCCAGAAGCGGCCAACATCAGGACACGCACGGCGGACAGCATGACCACGGTGGATGGCGTCCTTGACGTGCCCAGTGACTTTCGCGCGGCTAGCGTTCTCTCCAACCTGCCGCCCGAGCGCAACCCTGGCCAGGCAGCGGAGCCAGTGAAGACGCTGATGTCCAGCGTGCTCGGCTTTCAGCGCGGCGTGTCCGGGCTCGGTCTCAACGAGTACACGGCACTGCGCGCTGCCGGCATCATGGCCTTGCGGATGGACCGTACGGCAGGCGCCATCTACCAGTCCGGCATCACCACGTCGCTGACAAGCGGCGAAAAGAACATCAATCGCCGCCGCATGGCCGACTTCATTGAGGACAGCCTCGCCGAGCGCCTCGTGCAGTTCAGCAAGTTGCCGCAGACGCAGCAACTGAAGGACGGCGCAGTGGGTGAGGCAGACGCCTTCATGCTCGAGTTGCTGAGCCCCAACAACCCCTCCGCTCAGCGCATCGACGCCTACCAGATCGATGACAAGAGCGGCAATACGCCTTCACTCGCCGCTAAGGGCATCTATGTGCTCATCGTGCGCGCGCGTCTCACGCCTACCAGCGACTTCATCGTCCTGCAGTGCGAGATCGGTGAGAACGTCACCATTCTGCAGGCAGCGTAGCTTTACACCCGCATTGTAACTTGCACAGGGCCCCTGTGCGCCCCTGTAGCGCGCTAGCGCGTGCTGGGGGCCGCGGGTAGCGCTACGGGCAGGAAGCGCGCTTGCAGGGTCGGTTTTGCGCGGTTGTGCGGGGCGCTTGACGCAGGGCGCGCCCTCGGGCCACTCTGGGGGCGCTTGCACAGGCGCAGCTGCACTCCTCGTCGCGAGGGGGATAGGGCTCGCGGGACTTGAGGTCTTGCGGGCTTTTTCGTTTTTGGACAACAAGGGGAGGCAAGACGTGGCAGCCAGAATTAAGGGCCAAGAGGTAGAAGTTTTGGTGGTCGTCGATGGCGCTCCCAAGACGAACATGACCTCGGTGCGGAGCTTCGAGGTCACGCTCAACACGGAGATCATGTCGGAGGGCTACCTTGGCGAGACCACGGAGCGCAAGGACAGCATCTTCAAGGGCGTGTCGGGCAAGATCGAGTTGCACTTCGACAACCAGGAAGTGATGAAGGTCTACCAGGCCATCGTCGACAAGGCGCGCAGGCGCACGCCTGGCACGAAGATCAACATCAAGGCCACGCTCAACTTTCCAGGTGGGCAGCGCCCTCGCATCCTGGTGAGCGACGTGGAGTTCGGTGCTTTGCCCCTCAGCTTCGGATCGCGCAGCGACTATGGCTCGGCCACGCTCGACTTCGAGTCCTCCGACGTTTCGTTCATGTACTGAACGAGATCAACCCCACTCATAGGATGAAGGATCAACAATGAGTAGAATCAAGTGGACGTACACCTTGCCGGCAGCGATCGCAGCGGCACTGGACACAAAGAGCGTGACGTTGGTGGAGTTGACGGCAGGCGAGGAGATGATGGCGACGAAGCGGGCCATGAACGATCCGATTCGTTTGGCGTGGGAGATGCCGAAGGAGTCTCTGCGCGCTGTGAATGGTGTGGAGTTGAGTGCGGCTGACGGGTCGATCGACAAGGCTTGGGAGACGATGCACCCGAAGGCGCGTTCCTTCGTGATGGCGGCCTACAACCAGCTCCACAATCCGGCGCAGGATGACATCTCGGTTTTTCTTCAGAGCAGGCAGGCGGAGGTCGTCTAGCCTGCCTTGGCGCGCTGGCGCTGTCGTTGGGGCACTCGGAGACGGGGCATGCCCAGCAGATCATGAGGTTGTATGCGTTCCTGGGTCGGTACGCGCACCAGGACGTTTCGTCGATGCAGTTGATGACGGTGGCAGAGCTAGTGGAGCTTTCACGGCACACGGGCAAGCTCCTCGAAGAAGAGCATGCTGCGAGCAGGGTAGACACGGACTAGGCGGAGGCGGCGTTGGAGCAGATCATCAGCGTGCTACTGAAGGCGACTGGCGCGGGCCAGTTCAGCTCGCAGATGGCGCAGATGGCGAGTGCGGCCAACGTCACCCAGCGTGCCGTGCAGGGCATGCAGAGTGTGATCACCGGCATCAAGATGGCGGTGGTGGGGGCGATCGGCGGCGTGTCGATTGGCGCGGTGACGCAGCTCGGCTCCAGCTTCGAGAACACGCAGAACAAGATGGCGGGGTTTTTGAGTGCCCTTGGCCAAGCGCCCGACTTCAACAGCGCGTTGAAGCTGTCTGCGGGGGTGATGAAGCAGATCGAGCTCTCGTCCGCCGCGTTGCCGGGCGAGGCAGAGGACTACGTTCGCGTCTTCACCACGGCGTTGCCCAGCGTGCAGAAGTCGCTGGGCGGGACGATGGACGAGATGGTTGCGTTCACGAACCGGATCGCCGCAGTGGGCGCCACGTTCGGGATCGACTCCATGCAGGTTGCCAACGACCTGAACCGTATGGTGCAGGTGGGGCGCGGTGGTGCGGGGCTCGACGTGCGCACCTTCACCAGCATGCTCCCGTTCCTGCAGCGCGTGGAGGGTCATGCGAACCTCACCGCTGAGGCGTTCAACAAGATGAACGAGCAGGCGCGCGCCAAGCTCCTGCAGAAGGGGATGGCGTCGTTGGGGCCGATGATCGACCACGCGGCCAGCTCGTTCGACGCGGTCAAGGGCACGGCTCAGTCGATCCTCAAAACGATGTTCCGCACGAGCACGGCCGGTCTGTTCGACGGGCTGAAGAACTCACTTCAGCGGATCAACTCACTGCTCATGGACGAGAACGGCAATTTGACCGCCTTCGCCGAACGGATCGTGGACTACGGGAAGCGCGCAAGCGCCGTGATCGTAAGGTTGGCAGACAAGGCCGTCACGTTCCTCGAAGACGTGTTCTCGAACGCGGACAAGATCCCGGCCGTGTTTGAGCGGATCGAAAGTGCTGTGAAAGGCGCCGCGATCGCGATGATCACGTTCAACGTCGCGCAAGCAGGGCGCACTATCGTGCGCGGCCTTGGTGTTGGCGCCGGCGGTGGCGTCGCGAGAGGCGTTGCTGGGGTTGGGCAGCTCGCCACGGCCCTGGGCTCAGGCGGCGCGCTCGCAGTGGGCCTTGCGGCCACGGCAGCGGTGGCGGTGGTGGCAGGCACAGCGGCCTACGCCTTGTCGAAGGACTGGGAGCAGTTTGCGCCGCGGTTCGACGAGATCACGACGCAGTTCAAGACACAGGTTCTGCCTGCGTTTGCAAGTGCTGGGACGTCTATAATGACGATCCTCGACCCGTTCTTGAAGGCTGTCGGTAAGCAGTCGGTGAAAGTGCTCACCACTTCAGTGGAGTTACTTGGGTTCGCGGCCTACAGTGCTGCGGACACCGTAGACTCGCTCTCGTACCTGCTGAACAACATGGTGAAGTCGAGTGATCTCGCCACGCAGCTCGCGGAGGCTGGTCAGCGGCAACGGGATCTGGAGAAGACCAACTACCGTTACAACATGGCGCAGCACCTGACGCAGCCTTGGAAGATGGCGGCAGACTTTGATCCAGCCGCCGCTCCTTCGCAAGCGAAGCGCACGGCACCGGCCGGGCGCGGCGGTGCGAAGATCCACCAGGATTTCCGGGGCTCGAAGTTCACCATCTCGCAGAAGTTCGAGGAGGGGTACGATCCAGACCGTGTTGCCATCGCGTTCGTCAACGACTTGCGCAAGATTGGCGAGTTCAGGCTGCAGTCCGGCCTTGAGCCCATGTTCGGCGTGGGAGGCTAGCGGATGGCAAGCGTCAGCGCGTTCGTGATTGAGGAGGTACCGCAAGGTGCCCTCGCAGGCATTGGCGCGTCGTTCGGCGTTGCGTCCAGTGGCCTGGAGCTGCAAGGGCGCGGGCTGCCGCACCGGCCGCTCAGTCTCACCACGAGCCAGCGGGTCACGATGACGTGGTTGCCTGGGTACTCCGTAGGCGTCGCGCAGGTTCTAGGGGCCAAGGAGGAGATCACTTCCATCAAAGGGCGTTGGTGCGACAAGTACCTGTCCTCCAACTCGGCAGCGGCGGCGGATTTAGGCCCGCTCGGCAACGCCTTTGCCGGGATCGACAACGCCATTGGGCGCGTTGCGAACCAGGTCGGTCTGGGGTCAGGCTTTGGCGACGGCTCGGTCAACGAGACTGTCGCAGTGAAGTACGCAGGCAAGCGCGTCGAGAAGGCCTACAAGGCGGCTGAGATCGTCGATGACATGGTGCGCGGCGCGACTTTCGTGGAGGTGCGCTGGGACAACCATGCGCGGCGGGGCTTCATCACGAAGTTCTCGAAGGAGTGGCACACAGCGCTCGATCTCGAATGGGAGATGGAGTTTACGTGGATCAGCAGGTCTGAGGCCAACCCGCCTGTCACCGCGCAGGAGTTGTCGATGGGCGACACGACTTCGCTGTTTCAGACGCTCAGTGATGCACTCAATCTGGCAGCGCTGCCGCCCACATTCCCGATGGCCAATGACGCACTAGCCGACCTAGATGCAGGGATCAAGCGCGTCGCTGCCGCCACTCAAGCGATCGCGGACACGATAGGCAACGTCACAGCGCTGGTTCTGGCCCCGTTCGGTGTGGCCCGCGCAGTGATGGCGCTCTGTGACACGATTCGCGGCCAGGCGGACGGCTTGCGTGACTTCTTGAAGAACCAGGTGCCTGGGGACCTGCGCACCAACAGGGCCGGGTCTAGCACGACCATCAAAGCGCAGATGGCTTCGAGACCGGCAGCGCTGTCTGCAGCAGGCGCGCTGGGGTTCGCTGACACGATGATAGCCATTGAGTACGTCCATCGCGTTGACGGGATCCTGAAGCAGATCGTCTCAGCAGCCGTTCTACAGAAAGACGAGTACGCGCGCAGAGTCGAGCGCACGGCGGTGGCAGTGGTCACGACGCGCGAAGGGGATGATCTGCGCTCGCTGGCATCGAGGTTCTACGGAAGCCCGCACGATTGGAAGCGTATTGCGCAAGCGAACGGGCTTACGTCGGCGGGGCTTACGGCAGGGCTCAACCTGATCATCCCAAGGTCATCGGACGGGGACGGGTGCTGACGTGTCGGTATTTTTCCCATCGATGGTGGTCAACCTCAAGCTCGCCTTCGACGACACGCTGACGATCGCTGTGCCTGGGTTGCCTGCGTGGGAGCCTAACTCGGTACAGGGGTTCGTGCAGGGCGCGGCTGCGGTCACCAAGCCTACATCTCAGCCGCTCGTGCTGGCCGGCGGGCCGGCGAGCTACGTGCTGAACCGCGTGCCGGCATCAGCCACTGTGGAGATGCCAGGGCACAGGCCCGCAGCGCGGTTCAACCTGACGTTCCCGTACAAGGATCTACCGATTGACCCGCGCACCATCAAGTCGTGCGCTGTAGACATCTACCTGGGCGCGGTAACGCGGGACGGGTTCGCAGCCGGCATGCACGGGCAGCTCCTTGGCGGCAAGAAGCCAAGCGTGCTCGATCCGACAGGGTTCTTCGGCGGCTCCTCCAACCCGAACAGACTGGTGACAGGCCTGGTGGACGAGTGGAGCGTGAATCACGATGAAGACGGCAGCACCGTAAGCATGGGCGGCCGCGACATGCGCGGCATCTTGATCGACACACCGATCTCCACAGATCCCACTTTGTCCACGAAGATCCTGAATGAGCTAGATCTGTCGCAGTCCGTCACGCTTGTGATTCGCGACCTGCTCAAGTGTCAGCCGATGATGGCGGGCATCAAAGTGCGCACGAGCCTTGCAGAGTGGCCGGGTGGAAAGCCTCCATCGCCAGGCTTAGACGCGCTCGGGCGTAACCGTAAGGGCGCAAAAGGCAAGAAGGCCGGCGGGCGTGCCAGCGCCGCTGGCGGTGAGGACAAGGTCACTTTCTGGGATGTCATTGTGAAGCTGTGCTTCTTGGCCGGCGCCATCCCTGCGTTCGTAGGCACGGAGCTAAGGATCCGGCCTGTTCGGAGCCTGTACGATCAGCAACGCGCAGGGTTTGACCCGTTCTTGCCCACACCGTTTGAAGGCGGCCTGCCGCGTACCATCGATGCAGAATCTGGCAGCACCATCGCGCCGATCAGCGTGCGCAAGATGGTCTACGGGCGCGATGTGGGCTCCATGTCGTTCGCGCGCAAGTTCGGCGGCTACCAGAAGCCGCGCCAGGTGTGCTGCGTGGGCATCAACACGAGCGCGGCTGATCGCGGCGCGGCGCGCATGATCAAAGGCTTGTATCCGACCGAAGCAATCGCTTCCCGCGCTTACGCTGATGGCGTGAAGTCCATGGCCGACACGCTGTTCGTGAAAGTCGGGGAGGTCTCTGACGTGGAGAGGCTCTCCCTGATGGCCCAGTCCATTTACGAAGAAATGGCCCGAGGGGAGATCACAGGTTCGTGCACCACCACCAAGCTGGCCTCGTTTGGCGGCGACAATGCAGATCCCGACTTGCTCAAGCTGCGGCCGGGCGACGCGGTGCAGTTCGCCACCGACGTGCGCGCGCTGACCAAGGTATCGCCGCTGGTGTCGACGCACACTGACCACATGCGAGCACCGTTTGAGAAGGCAGTCGCAGACCTGTCGGCGCAACTCGGCCAGCCAGACCTGGCGCGGGTGATCCTCGCTACGTCGCGCGGTCTGATCAACGAGGTGCAAGGGTTCTTTCGCGTGTCCGCCGTCCACTACACTTGGGGCAGCGATGGGCTGAAGATCGATTTCGACTTCCAGAACTTCATCGAGAAGACCTTCGACAAGGACAAGTCCATCAGCAAGACAGGTGGGCCGACGCTCGACCTCCTCGTGCCATCGCAGGAAGGCGTATGAGGCCCAAGCGCCCAAGCCCAGGAGCCATGGCGAGGCCTGGCGCAGACACGCGCACTTGGCTCACGTTCGGCATCGTGCTCGAGCTCGGGTACGACCCGGTGGCTGTGCCTGGTCTCACAGGCGGCGTGTTCGCTGACGTGCAGTTCCAGCCTTCGGGCGAGATCGAGACCTGCTACGTCGGCATGCCTTACGCCGGCGGGGGTTTTGGCGCGTGGTGGCCCTTGCGCAAGGACGACACAGTTGTGGTGGCCGTTCCCATGGGCGACACAGGCTACGGGCCTGTCATCATCAGTAGGCTGTGGAACAGCGGGGACCTGCCGCCCTCGGGCACCGACCCCGACTGGGCGCCTGGCGGCGACGAGCCACCCACGGATGCCGTCATCCGCATGGAGCCAGGCGTCTCGTACAAGCTGCGCGGATCGGGCGCCAACATTGACATTCGGGTCGAGGGCACTGGTGACGTGATCATCGAGAACACAGGCACCGGCAAGGTGAAGCTCGGGCTCGCTGAGACGGCGCAGCCAGTGGCGCTCTCACCGCTGGTGGAGGCTGCCATCGCTCTCGTGGTCGCAGATGCCATTGCCAAGCATGTTCATGTCAGCGCAGCCCCTGCTTCCCTGACTGGTGGTGGTGTGGTGCCGCCTTTGCCACCAGCGACGATCCCAGGCGCTTACGTCGCAGTAGTGCCAAGCACAGCCGCAACCAAGACGGAGGCCACGTGACCTGGGGACTCTCAGCGTGGGGCATAACGCCCCACGGCCTCGCTGCGGCGCCTGCGCTCACCATCTCCTCTGCCCACGCGCGGGGTGAGCTGGTGGTGCGCGTGCTTCTCAGCAGGGGCGCACGGCTGACGGGCGCACTCAACCCGCGCACCTGGACCGTGCTTCGCAACGACACGCTGGCCGAGTTCACAGTGCTCAGCGTGCGCGAGGTGCCTGGCGCCGTCCCGGCGTCGGTGTTCGAGCTCTACCTGCTGCAGAAGCTCGGCCCAAGCGGCACAGACCACACGGTGAAGGCCCTTGCGCTAACCGACGAGAACGGCTGGCTTGCGAGCAGTCCCAAAACGGCACTATTCGACGGGTGCCAGGCTGCTGCCGAGACCAACCAAGCCTCGCGCAACGCCATGGTCGACCTCGCCAAGCCGCAATTTGGCGAAGGGCTTGGCGGAGCCGTGTTCACGGTCGGCGCAAGCGGCGACTACGACACCGAGAGCGGCGTGCCGCTTCTGCGCAAGCTGTTCTTGAGACGCCTGACGACCAACCCCGGCGAGTTCTTTCACCTGGTCAGGTACGGGCTCGGGATTGCACTGAAGGAGCCGCTGGGAAGCGCGCGCCTCGTTGCGTTGAAGGCCGACGTAGAGAGGCAGCTCAAGCTCGAGCCCGAAGTCGACGAAGTCAGCGTCAGCGTGCGGCTCGGCGCGAACGGCACGCTGCAAATCATGCTCGCGGCCAAGCTGCGAGCCACTGGTGGTGAGGTCCGCGACACGTTTTTTGTGCCCACTGTGAGTCTGTAGGAGGAGAACCTGTGTCAGCATTCCCCAGCTACGATGATCTGTTTCGGACCGGGCGTGACGAGATCCTGGCCAAGAACAGCCGCTTGCGCCGTGATGTCGTGGAGCGCGAGGGAACAGACGTCAACGCCATCGTCGCAGCCAGCGCAGGCGTCGGGGACGAGCTGGTCCTGCACCTGGTCCGTATGTGCGCCGGGCAGTTCCTCGACTCTGCCCGCGGGCAGTATCTGCGCAGGCTCGTGTTCGATCGCTACGGCATCAGCGCCAAGTCGGCCAGCCCGAGCTTCGGCACTGTTCAGTTCAGCACGAGCGCCGCGACGGCTGTGCAATTCGGAATCCCGACCGGCACCAAGGTGCAGACCAACGACGGGCGGCAGTTCCTCACGACTTCTGACGCGACGTTTCCAGCGAACAGCACCGGCCCGGTGCTCGTGGCAGTGCGCTCGGCGCAAGCAGGCTTGTCTCAGCAAGCGAAGGCGGGCGTCATCACAACCCTCGTCAGCACGCTCTCAGGCGCTCCTGCCACGCTTGCGGTCACCAACACGCTGGCCACCAGTGGCGGAGCGGACGAGGAGAGCGACGACGACCTGCGCGCTCGCGGCAAAGCCTTCTTCTCGACAGCCCGTGTGGGCACCCTCTCAGCCATCAAGGAGGCAGCACTGGCGGTCGGGGGTGTGAAGCGCGCCAGCATCTTCGAGGGCCTGGACGCGCTTGGCCGCCCTGCCATGCGCGCTCAGCTCGTTGTTACCGACGCCTTCACTGAAGCGCTGGTCACGGCGGCTGTTACACCACCGACCTACGCCACGCAGAGCCAGGTGCTAGCCGACGCCGTGTACGAGGCGTTGGTGGACGTGCGCGCGGCAGGTGCGTACATCGATGTGATCGTGGCGCAGGTGATTCTGCAGTCGGCCCAGCTCGCGCTCAGCTTCGACACGAGCGCGAACGTGGACACCGTGGCGCTGAAAGCCCGCACGGCTGTGGTGCTCTACATCAACAGCCTCTCACCCGGTGAGGCACTGACGCCTGAGGGCATCGTGGAGACTTTGCGCCTGGTGCAAGGCCTGATCGTCACAGGCGCCGAGGTTGTGAGCCCGTCCGGGTCAGTGACACCTGAGCGGCTCCAAGTTCTGCGCACGATGCTCTCGATGGTGACCACCATCAGCACCAATCCTAACCGAGCGCTGCAAAGCTCCATGAACCCGGACGCGGTCTAAAGATGGCTGCTATCATCAAGATCGATCAGTCCGGCAGACCGGCAGGTGTCGCTGGACAGTCGCGCTCGGACGGTCTGTCGACAGGTGCTGTGGTCACTCTGACGAGCGTGACTCCTGGCACCACGAACGCTTGGCAGTTGCTGTGGACGCCTGATGAGGACACCACAGCGGCCCCTTCGTTGGTGGCATCAGGCGTCACGAGTACGTTCACGCCGTCGACTGCCGTTTACGGAACTTACCGCATTCAGCTCACTGTTGACGCGACGCTGCCTACAGAGAGCATCAGCGTGCGCACGTTCGCAGTCCTCACGCCGGGGAGAGGATTGCGCATACCCGCATTGAATGAGCGCGCGAGCGCAGACGCCACGTTGGTCAATGGCGCCTCCTACGTGATCGAGAGCGAGACGAACGAGCCCATCGCTGGCGGGCACTTTGCGGCAGGAAGTTACGGCGGATACTACTCGGCGCTCAGGGATCTGTACCTGAAGGTCGAGGCGATCAGCATTGTAGGCGATGTTGTCGGGCCCGTGAGTTCGGTGAACGACACGATCCCGCTGTTCAACGGTGTGACAGGCAAGCTGCTCAAGCAGAGCGTCTTTACTGTTTCCGCGCTGGCCGTGATGTCTGCGAGCCTCGCGCCGACGTTCACTGCGGACAGTGCTGCGGTTGGGCTTGACGTTACGATCGCCGGCGGCGTCGGCACAGCAGGCAACGGCGGGCGGCTTTACCTGCGGAGCGGGCAGAACCTCACAGGCAACGGCGCTGATGTGATCATCGACGCTGCGGCAGGCCTCTCGAACGGCTTTGGCGGTACGTTCCTCGCTACTGGTGGCGCTGGCCACGGCATGGGCTTTGGCGGCGACGCGCAGTTGCAGGGCGGCCCTGCCTTCAGCGGCGGCACTGCAGGAGGTTCTGTTATCCGTGGCGGCACAGGTGCTGACGGTGGTGGGCCTGTGGCGATCATCGGCGGTATCTGTCAGAACATAGGCCCTGGCGGGAATGTGAGCGTGTCCGGTGGCGGGCCTATTGTGTCTGGCCCCGGTGGCAACCTTACTCTCTACGGCGGAGACGCTGTAGGCGCAGGCAACGCCGGTGGGTTTGTCGAGATCTACGGCGGCTACGTCGATAACTCTGGCGCGCCTGGCTACGTCACCATCCGTGGCGCGAATCTGGGTGGGGTTGGGGGCACGGTTGGTGGTGACGTATTCCTCGCCGGCGGCCAAGGCAGCGTTGTCGCCAACGACGGGTCTGTTTTCATCAACCGCACGCAGAACGACAACAGGGCTTCGCGGCTTCGGTTTGTCGGCGACAACGCCAACGTCGTTTCCATCAAGGCTCCGGCGTCCGTCACAGGCAGCTACGGGATGACGTGGCCGGCTGCGCAGGGCGCAGCGTCCACGGTCCTGACCAACGACGGCTCGGGCGTGCTGTCGTGGGCAGCGGGCGGAAGCGGTCTTACCGGACCAGGATCCTCGACCAACAAAGGGATCGCGACGTGGAGCGGTACAGGCGGCACAGTCCTGTCCAGCAACGACATCACGGTGTCAGGGCAGACGATATCGACACCTGGCGTGACTGGCTTTGGCAACATTGTCACGCTCGCAGCGGGCGATTCCACCTCGGCGGGTGTCGGCGGCACTTTGACCCTCAGAGGCGGCCTTGCTGCCAACAACTTTGCTGGCGGGTTAGTCGCAATCGTCGGTGGATCCGGTGATGTTCTCGCAGCAAACTCTCCCGGCGGCAATATCACCATTACAGGTGGGTCGCCTGGGCAAGCAGGCATACCGGGCTCTGTAACTGTCGCGGGTGCGCACTTCGCTACCGGAGTAATCGGCGGTGACGTGATCTTGCGCGGAGGCAGAGGTCCGAGTGCGGGTGCCGATGGTGCCGTGAAGCTTGAGAACATACCTGGGATCTCGCGAGCGACACGATTGCAGTTTCTGACGGGTGACGGTGGGTTCACCGTTTCGCTCAAGGCGCCTTCAACTGCATCCAACAGCTACGAGCTGACTTGGCCTACTGATCAAGGTGCTGCGTTCACCACTCTCCAGAACAACGGATCTGGTGTACTCACGTGGGCAGCTGCGGGCGCTATCACAGCGCTGTCGGGCGATGTCACTGCCAGCGGCACCGGCACTGTTGTTGCCACCATCGCCAACGCGGCTGTCACGAACGCCAAGCTGGCCAACGTTGCGACGCAGACGTTCAAAGGGAGGGCCACGGCGGGCACGGGCTCTCCTGAGGATCTGACAGCTACGCAAGCTACTGCGCTGCTCAACACGTTCACGTCGGGATCCAACAACCCTGGTCTGAAGGGGCTCGTAACCGCGCCTCTCCTGGGGGACGTAGCGAAGTTCCTCCGAGGGGACGGCGTATGGGCCACGCCTGCCGGCGGAGGGACTGTCACTGGACCAGTGAGCTCTGTGAATACAGGGATCGCGACGTGGAGCGGTACAAGCGGTACCACGTTGCTGAGCAACAGCCTTACTATCTCTGGCCAAACAATATCGAGGATCACTGAGTCTGTTCAGACGGCCCTGATTGTTCGCGGCGGAACGTCTCCTGACGGTACAGGAGGTAGCCTTCTCCTGTTCGGTGGTACAGGAGGTACTGCGACGCTCAGTACAGGCGGTGGCGTTTCCGTCGTAGCCGCGTCGGGCGGAGCTGGTGTAGTTGGTAACGGTGGCAGCCTAGATCTGATATCAGGTCAGGCGTTCTTTGCCGGGTCTTCTGGTGGTCCAATCAACATCACTGCAGGCGACAGCTTCGGTGGGGGTGCCACTGTCGGCGGCAGCATTACTCTCCAGGCAGGACTCGGCGCTACTCCAGGCAACATCACTCTTGGTGCTTGGGGCTACGTCCGGATATCCACGACCAGCAGCGCTGTCCCTCTCCAGTTTCAAGCGGATAGCGCTGGTGGATTGGTCTCCATCAAGGCGCCTACTTCGGTGACCTCGTACACGCTGAAGTTGCCCTCAGCACAGGGCAGCTCGGGCAGCTTCCTGCAGAACGATGGGGCGGGTGCGCTGAGCTGGTCTGGTGGCGGCGTCACAGGGCCAGGTTCTTCCAATATCGATGCGATCGCGACGTGGTCGAATACCTCGGGTACCGCGCTAAAAAACACGAAGCTCCTCGCCAGCGACTTTGGCAGCGAAGATCACATCCAGCCCATCGACGAGGCTGCCGGGCGCTCAGTGCGCTTGATCGGTGGCACAGCGACTACTTCCGCGCTTACAGGCGGAACGGCTAGCGTGCTTGGAGGCTTGCCCGGAGCCACAGGCTTGGGCGGCTCAGTGATCGTTGCAGGCACCCGTGGCGGCCTTACTTCAGGCGACGCAGGTTCAGCAGACTTCCGTGGCGGTGATGGTTACCTTGGCGCCGGCGGGTACGCGAGGTTGCGCGGTGGGAACGGAGGCACTGAGACTGGCGCTATCGCTGCCGTTGGTGGCTTTGTCGAGGTCATTGGCGGTGCGGGAGCTGTAGGGTTCGCTGGTGGAAACGTAAAAGTCCAGGGCGGAGGCGGCACCACGGGCGGTACCTTACTTCTTGCAGGCAGTGACGGGAACTCTAGCCAGACGCCTGGTTTGGTCACGTTGCGTGGCGGAGATATCACCTCTGGCGTTGCTGCCGGTGGCCCGCTCGCCATTCGGGGCGGCAACGCTCTCGGCAACGCGCAGATAGGCGGCGCTGTTTCCCTCACAGGCGGTCTGTCGAGCGCAGGCCCCGGAGGCCCTGTCGTCATCACGGGCGGCGCAGCTGCAACAACCGGCGTGCCGGGTTCTGTGACTGTTGCAGGTGCTGGGTTTGGTACTGGCGGCACTGTTGGCGCGAACGTGATTCTGCAAGGTGGTCGCGGATCAACGCTTGCCAACGACGGCATTGTGCAGATCGCGCGCACCAGCACAGACAACCGCGCATCGCGTCTGCAGTTTGTTGCAGACGACGCGAACACCATCTCAGTGAAGGCGCCCGCAACGGCTGCCAGCTACCTGCTCGTGTTGCCCACTGCGCAAGGTGCCGCGTCGACAGTTCTCCAGAACGACGGTTCTGGCACTCTCTCGTGGTCTGCGGTCGTACAGAACCTCGTGATGACGCTGCAAACGGCGACAGCGTTGAAG
>Ga0315275_10001055_pt1 | contig 23739 bp, 29 predicted proteins | sample YL17G03_0_MG_FD_205557 | JGI IMG/M metagenome (GOLD analysis project Ga0315275, IMG submission 205557) | Sediment microbial communities from Yellowstone Lake, YNP, Wyoming, USA - YL17G03_0 | ecosystem: Environmental > Aquatic > Freshwater > Lake > Sediment | place: USA: Wyoming | collected...
GAATGGTACTGGCGTAACCTACCTTTACAAGGATGTAGGGGATCTTTCCGGAGATTTTGTTTACGATTTTTCAATTAAGTACTCGCGTTCAACTTCATGTTTCGTAGATCTGATGGTCGCTGCAACAGACTCTCTTACTTCTGGCTTTGATTCAGCAGCAAATGGTGTTGGCTATGTCAGGCAAAGCTGCCTCTCGCCACCCAAGTCATTTATGCTTAGGATAAGGGAAAATAATGCTGTTGTTGACAACATTGCTTCCTCTTATCTGCCTTTCGATGGGGCGGTATACTACGCAAGGATAAAAAGAACAGGAAGCACAGCCAGCGTGATGGTTTTCTCATCAAAAACAGACCGGGAAGGCGAAACGAACGCGCTTACATCAATCTCGAGTTCCAATGCACCAACCGTTAACCTGCGGTATGTCTATGCGCCAACAGCGCTTGTTGATCCTGTCAACAACACACATTCGACTGATGGCAACCTGAATGAAGTGGTTGTCAGGTATTACGCTTCTCCGGCTCCGACATATACCTTTGATGCCGAAGAGACCAAGTAGCTACGGTTACAGTCTAATCTTTTCCCATAATCCGGTAATCCATCGTCTTTCTTTCATTTTCTTAGGAGAAGTGGAAGTGAGATCTGACTCTTGCCACTTCAGTCGTTATGGGTCTTTCTTACGTGAGAATTATGAACTGTTACTGGTGACGTGCGGGCTTTTAAAACCGTTCTTTCCATATCCTGTATAACTGTCTTATTCAGGGGTTGAAAATGATCGAAGAAGTACTTTTTGGCAAGCTGGCAATGCCCGGCGAAACAGTGAGGCTCGTACTGGCATTTCTTGGAGTGGCAGCAGCGACCTACTATGATGTCTTCAACAAAAGGAACGTCCCAAATGTCCTGCTTTACGCATTCCTTGCCATCGCGTTTGTGGCTGATTTGTTTTTTTACCAGGCTGACATCTTTATCTTCTCAGTCGCTCTTGCCGCATTCTTCGGTGCCATTGGATATATTTTCTACCGGTTCGGCCAGCTCGGCGGTGCAGACGTATTCGTCATTTCATCAGTGATCCTGCTGCTTCCAATACACCCCACGTTCGTTGGGCTCGCTTTCAACATGCCATTCATCTTTTCCGTCATCGTGTTCTCCGGGGTCGCATTCGCGGTTTACGTAATCGCATACTTCGGCCTGAAGTTATGGGAGCAGGGCGCCAAACCGAGGCTCTTGTACGCCCTTCTTTTCATTCCATACCTTCTCTTTGCATATGTCTACTTCAATTCCATCCTCTTCTCCACGATGTACTTTGTTTTCGTTTCCATCCTTCTTTTGGCAACCGTGTTTTTCCTGATGTTCAGGGAGGACATCAACCTGCTCCTTTCCGAGCGCATGAGCCCTTCTGAGCTTGAGGAAGAGGACGTACTGGCGCTTGATATGATGGACAAGGATTTTGTCAAGAAGTACAGAATTAAGCGCCTGGCGACTAAGGACGAGATCGACCGGATGATCGGCCTGAAGATCCAGGAGGTTTGGGTGTACTCCAAGCTGCCGCCATTCCTTCCGTTCTTCCTGCTTGGCATGGTGATGTCGCTGTTTTTCGCAGCATCCCTTCTCCTATTCTAGCTGGTTTCCATGGATGTCATAGACCTGCTGAACTATTCTATAGCGTTCTTATCCCTGTTCACTGTTATTTTTTTTATTCTTCTCCTGATCAGGTACCGCAGGGAAGTAAACAAAGTCCCTGCCAGGACGAACTGGAATCCAGTTGTCTCAGTAATCATCCCTGCTTTTAATGAAGAGGAAGGCATTGCCCAGACTATCAACAGTGTGCTGTATCTGGACTACCCAAGGGAAAAACTCGACATTATCCTGGTGGATGACGGATCCAGCGACCGTACTTTCGAAATAGCCAAAGGCTATGAAAATGATGGGGTCCGGGTCTTCACAAAGAAAAACGGGGGGAAGGGAGCAGCGCTTAATTTCGGCATTGCCCGCGCCAAGGGTGACCTGATTGCTACAATGGATGCTGATTCAGCACTAATGCCTAATGCCCTTAACGAGCTCCTTCCGCTTTTTGATGAAGAAGTCATGGCAGTCACGCCTGCAGTTAAGGTTAAGCCGGAAAACAAGCTTATCGTGGAACTGCAGCGTATTGAGTACCTCATGATCCTTTTTTCCAGGAAACTGCTGTCCTTCATAGATTCCGTGCCGGTAACGCCGGGGCCTTTCAGCATTTTCAGGGCAGAGGTTTTCAGGAAAGTCGGTGGATTTGATGAGAAAAACCTTGTGGAGGACCAGGAGATCTGCCTGAGAATCCAGGCTGCAAATTATAGGGTGCGCAGCTCAATGACAGGAATTGTACTCACCCAGGTACCGGACAACCTGCCGGACCTTCTGAAGCAGAGAATACGTTGGCAGAGAGGAGGGCTCAGGAATTACTGGAAATATAGGTTCCTTATCAAGCCAGAATATGGAGATTTCGGCATGTATTTCGTCCCGCTCAATTTCCTTTCAATAATCGCATTTTTCCTAATACTCGGGCTCATGATCCACGCGGTAGTTGCCTCTCCTTATTATTCAAGGTACATAATCGTCGATTCCATTATCCTTGGCATGGGCCTGGTGACCATAATTGGCACGCTTGTGGTGCTATCCACCCTGCTTTGGGTTTATCTGGCTGTGGTTGCATTTAAGGAAAAAGTTTCCATCAAAAATCTTCTGCTGTTCATGTTGTTCTACTGGTACCTGATGGTTGGCTATAATGTGATGACTGCGGTTAAGGAAATAAGGAGGGAACCAGCGACTTGGTGATATTATGGAGCGAAGCATTTCCTATCCTCTTTACGCGCTTGCGTTTGTTCTTTCTGTGCTTGTCTTCAGCATCGGGGTCTACGTAGGATATCTCATTGACCAGTCAAACCAGGCCTCGATTTCAAAGGAAGTGGAGGACATCTCACGAAAGGTGGAGTCCACCCAGCTCCTCATGCTTCTGGAAGACAACAGCTCATCCTTCTGCCCGCTCTACAAATCACAGCTGGATTCCATTAACGAAGAAGTCGAGAATATCGGCTACAGGCTCAGCTACCTTGAAGAGGAGAAGAACGTCTATGATATTCCGTTGAAGAAAAATTATTTCGTGCTTGAGGCGCAGTCCTACCTCCTGTCGAAAAAGATAAAGGAAAGGTGCGGGGATAAGAGCGTTCTTCTGATATATTTCTATTCGAATGCGAACTGCACATCCTGCAAAGACCAGGGCGACGAGATACTCCGGGTCAGAGATGAGTTACAAGACCGTGGCATTGTCGTTAAGATATTCTCTTTTGATGGGGACCTCGGCAGCCCGGTGGCAGATGCGCTGAAAACGCAGTTCTCTGTTTCAAAATACCCGTCAATAATCGTGGACGGGAAGCTATATCCAGGAACAATGAGCAGGGATACGCTTCAGTCCGTGCTTTCTGGCAGTTGATGCAATGCTGCTTGAAGTGACTGTGGTCCCGAGATCCGGCAGGTTCGAAATCGTAAATGATAAGGGCAGGGTAAAGATATTCCTGAAAAGCGCCCCTGAATCGAACAAAGCGAACATGGAACTGCTTAAGGAGCTTAAAAGACGGCTCAAGGTTGAAGTCCGGCTGGTTTCAGGCACATCCTCAAGAAAAAAAACCATTGAGGCGAACCTGCCCGAGGAACAATTAAAAAGGATGTTGGGTATCTAATTGCGGTGAAAATATGTTATTAGACATTGCTCCGGCTATCGGAGGTATAGGATTGATTTCATGCGTGCTGATCATTCTGGTCGGTGGCGTGCTGCTGTTTGGTCTGTTCGTGTGGATGACCTACAACCGCCTTGTAACGCTCAGGAACAGGGTTGAAAACGCTTGGGCGCAGATAGATGTCCAGCTGAAGAGGAGGTACGACCTCATTCCGAACCTTATGGAGACTGTGAAAGGGTATATGAAGCACGAGCGTGGGACGCTTGAGGCTGTGACCAAGTATCGTGCAGGCCTTATGACGGGTTCTGTCGAAGACAGGGCAATGGCAAACAACATGCTTTCCCAGACACTCAAATCACTGTTCGCAGTTGCTGAGAATTACCCGCAGCTCAAGGCAAACGAGAATTTCATGTCATTACAGGAAGAGCTCGCAGGAACTGAAAACAAGATTTCCTACATTAGGACCGCTTACAACGACTCGGTTCTAGAGTACACGACCTCAAAGCAGACATTCCCATCAAACATGGTGGCAGGAATGTTCTCAGGAACTTTCCCTGTAAAGCCCTATTTCGAGGTCGCTGCTGTTGAAAGGGAAGCGGTAAAGGTATCTTTTGAGGAGAAACCTGCAGAAGAGCCTGCTCCTTCAGAAGAGAAACCAAAAGCGAAGAAGAAAACAGGATGAGTCCGGTGACGTTGCTACATGGCAGAGAAGATCAGTTTTTTTGATGCCATTTCGGCAAATAAGCGCAACTCTATCCTGCTGATTTTTTTTCTTTCTCTTATTTTTCTTGCAGCAGTTTGGGCGTTCTCATTTATTTTTAACTTGGGCATTGTAGGGCCAATCATAGGTTTTTTCGGCCTCCTTTTTTACAGCCTGATCATGTACTTTACCGGTGACCAGGTGGTGCTTGCGATCAGTGGCGCAAAAGCTGCTGAGAAAAAGGATTATCCTTTCCTTTATAATGTAGTCGAGGGGCTTGCAATAGCTTCCGGGATTCCCATGCCAAAGCTGTATGTTATCGACGACCCGAGCCCGAACGCTTTCGCAACAGGCAGGGACCCGCAGCACGCATCAGTTGCTGTCACAACCGGCCTTCTACAGATGATGAAGCGGGAGGAGCTGGAAGGAGTTGTTGCCCATGAGATCTCCCACATTGCGAACTATGACATCAGGTTCATGACAATCGCAGTCGTCTTCATCGGTGCGATCGCCCTGCTGGCTGACATCTCCTGGCGCACCATGCGTTTCGGATTCGGTGGTGGCAGAGACAGGAAGGGCGGGGCAGCAGGAATTCTTGTCATAATCGCCATAGCACTAATGATCCTTGCCCCGATTTCAGCAGAGCTCATCCGCTTTGCAATATCAAGGCAAAGGGAGTATTTGGCAGATGCGAACGGTGCAAAGCTTACCAGGTACCCTGAGGGCCTGGCATCAGCCCTTGAGAAAATAACAAAAGCAGGCATTCCAGTGCAAAAGGCATCTGATGCAACCGCACCCCTTTATATCGCGAGCCCGTTCCCGAAAAAGATGTCCTTCCTTTTCGCTACTCATCCTGACCCCAAGGAAAGGATTTCGCGCCTAAGGGCGATGTGATAGCTTTTAATATGTTCATTCAGAATAAAATAAAACCTAAGAACATTAGAGGTGACTTTGTATGTATGGAGTATCCCCACAGGCTTATGATCGGGCAATCACTGTTTTCTCACCAGATGGGAGGCTTTTCCAGGTTGAGTATGCAAAAGAGGCGGTAAAGCGCGGCGCAACTGCCATTGGGATTTGCGCAAAGGACGGGGCAGCGCTTGTCGCATTCAAATCGATCCATTCCAAGCTTATCCGGCCGGAATCGCTGAAGAAGATTTTCGAGGTTGATTCCCACATTGCGGTTACAGCATCAGGCCTTATTGCTGATGCAAGGCGCCTGGTTGATGTTGCCAGGGTTGATGGCCAAAGGCACAGGATAACTTATAACGAAGCTCCAACTGTGGAGAACATCTCAAGGTCGGTTTGCGACCTCATGCAGGTGTACACACAATACGGCGGCATCAGGCCGTTCGGAGTTTCCCTTCTCATTGCAGGTGTGGACAGCGAGCCCAGGCTTTTTGAGGCTGAACCAAGCGGTGCCATGACTGCATACAAAGCTGATTCCATTGGCGCAAACAAGAAAGAGGTCGACGAGATCCTTGAGAAGCACTACAAAGAGGCAATGACAATCGAAGAGGCAGTGGAACTGGCTCTCGAGTCATTAAGAAGGACTCAGGAGGAAAAGCTCGCTGAGAACAACGTTGAGATCTCAGTTTGCGAGATGAAATCCAAGAAGTGCAGGACGCTCTCTGAAAAGGAGATTGTCAAGTTCCTTAAATAATCTTTTTTTCTTAATCCGCTTTTTTTATGATCATCTTCGAACTTTCCAGCCCGGACTTCATTTTCGGCAGGAATTCCATCATCCTTGCGATCGCATCCATCATCTGGCTTCCGTCGATGCGCTCTCCACGCGAGAGGCTTTTATACATCTCCCTCATTTCCTGCCTAAGCTTGTCTGCATCCGATAGAGTCCTTCCGTAGAACTCTGGTATCCTCACTGCTGTGGATCGGCCAGCGACATCAGGCATTTTCACTGAAGTGTCCCGATACTTTTGTTCAGGCATTGCTATTGGCCCGAATTCCCGTTTGAACCTATTGAGTTTATCATTAGTTCCAGGAGGCACAAGTGGCCTTGCCCTTAAGGCATCCAGGATATTCTGAAAAGCTTCCACCATTTTCAGGTCAACCATTTCTTTTTTTGGCAATTCGATCTGCTTTGCGCCTTGGTTCATAAGCTCACCTCAATTCCTTGACTATGGTCCCGCTGTGCTTCTTTCCGTCTATCGCAGCCTTAACGTCATTCAGGTTCTTGCCGCTGACAAAGTGCGTCTCTATTTTTGATCTGCTTATCAGCTTGCACGCAAGTATGTCGAAAACGAAATTCTCCCCTGCCTTCCTGCTGTCAAACTCGCAGGCAAGCCTCACAAGGGCGGCATAGTCCAGTTCGCTGAATCTTTTCGCATCCGGGTTTTTTCTCGGATCCCTTTCGTAAATCGCTTCGACATTGCTGATGTTTACCAGCCGTTTGGCACCTACTGCTTCAGCAAGAAGCGCTGAATCCGTATCTGTGGTTATCCCAGGTATGGTTCCGCCCATCACAACTACCTTGAATTTTGTTGCATTTTTTTTAGCATCATCAAAGCTGTCGCAGACTTTCCCATAGCACAAATCACCAAGCGCCTTTATGAGCGCCCCGGCATTCTCTTTTGTGGCCCTGATGGCAGCCTCATCTGCATCGAATTCGCTCCCGCCTTTCTCCCGTACGGCGTTTGCGTATGCCCGGGCCGCCTTCCCTCCGCCAGTGACAATGCCGAAGCTGAAACTGCTTTTTTTTACGATTCCCTTGATTTCATTAAGGAATTTTTCATCAATGCCGCGCTCGGTGTTTATCAGGCTTCCGCCGAGCGATAGGATCACGTGCATATCCTCACCGATGCAATCTTACATATTAGTTTTTTTAACTGATTGGTGATATCCAATAGGTGTTCTAATGCCGTTACATCTTGGAATCGAGGTCATTGATAAGAATCTCCGGAAAAAGGAAGAGCAGCTGGACAGCATCCTGCTGGTCAACAGGCAGATTGTACGCGCGTGCTCGAATGCGATAAAATCGCTTCACGCATATGACCTGAAAGCCGCAAAGGCATACATCGGGGAAGCGGAAAAAGGCCTCAAGGCCATACGCCCGTACAGCGATGCGTTTCCTGCGCAGCTGAACCATGTCCTTCAGGAATATTCAGAGGCCAGGATTGTCCTATCTGCAATAGAGAAGAAGAAGATACCGTCTTTCAGTGAGCTAAAGGTCGGTGAGATATCTTATCTCAACGGATTGCTCGATGCCATCGGCGAACTAAAGCGCGAGATGTACGAATCATTGCGCAGGGGGAACCGCCACGAGGCGAAATACTATTTTGGGATGATGGAGCAGGTCTATGATGAGCTTCTTCCATTGCGCTTTTCCAATGCCATACTTCCTGATTTCAGGCACAAGCAGGACGTTGGCCGCATCCAGATCGAGCAGGCAAGGGGCGAGCTGCTTGGGGTTAATTATGCAGCAGAGGCTAAGAAAGATTAGTATTCCCCAACCAGCTCTTCAATCACATCATCTGAGGTAACGACTCCTAGGACCTTCGCATTTCCGTCAGTGACATAGGCGATGTGCTGGCCGTATTTCTTCATCATGCCAAATGCATCATCAATCTTTATCTGCTCGTCAAGGAACAGCGGCTTGTCTGCAAGTTCTGACACCTTCTTTTCTTTTCCTTTGTATGCATGCCTGAACAGGTGTTTCGCTCTCAAACTTCCCACAATCCTGCCGTCCTTGTTGATCAAAGGGTACCTTGTGTGGTTTTGCAAAGACACCAGATTTATCGCAGATTCCACGCTTTCGTCCTGGTCTATCTTTGCCACCCTGTCTATCGGGGTCATGACATCTTTTAGTGATGTATCGTTGAACTGAAGGACTTTTTTTATCATCCTGACCTCAGCCCTTTCAAGGACGTTCTCATCAAGTCCCAGCTGCATCAGCTCGTGCATCTCCTTTTCAGTTACCATTGCATGCGCATCCTTTTGCTTAAGGAGTCTGTCCGGAATTGCCTGAAGAAGGCGGGTAAGGGGAGAGAAAACAAACACAAATGATTCAATCGCAGGTGCGGAGAATCCAGCAACCTTTTCCGTGTACGCAGTTGAGATCGTTTTCGGGAAAATTTCTCCGAAAGTGAGAATTATCAGGGAGATTACGCCAATACCAATGCTAATCCCTATCGAGCCCATCACCTCAATGGCCAGCAGCATGGAAAAAGAGGAGATCACAACGTTCGAGATGTTGTTTACAATCAGTATGGTGGTTAATGTCCTCCTCATATTCTTCTTCAGCCTGTGAAGGGGCTGGGCACCAACCGCATTCTCCTTCACCATCCTGTGGACCTTGTAATGGGGGATCCCGACTATCGCCGTCTCTGCGCCTGCAAAGAAAGCGGAGAGACCTAACAATAGGAGTAACCCACCTAAATAGAGCACTGCTATCATGTGCTTACTTATGGCTGAAATTATTTAAAAAGCGATGTCACAGAAAAACGGTGTCCCGCCTGCCAATTAATCACTGATAAACAGGCTATGCAAAAAGATGAAAAGGATAGTGCATATCCCTATGAAAATGGACAGGTAAACCAGTGTGCTGCGCTCCTGGTCTTTTCTTACGGCTATTATCCCGGTGATGAGGCCGATGATGCTCGCGGAGAATGTAACAGCCACGGTGACATCCCACCAATGATCGTCGAATGAGAGTATCCCAAGCACCTTGACAAGTATAACGGATATTGCAATTGCAATCAAGAAAAAAGCGTTCAGCCCTACGGACCACTTACCGAGAATTGTTTTTGGCGCAATACCAGATTCCATATCTTTTTCTCCTCCGCCGCACTTTAAAATAGAATATGATGTCCCGCCTGCCTGACTTGAACAAGCAACCTGTCGGTATCTACTGTTTAAAACAGCAGTTAAGCTCCAAAAAAAGGAGCGAACCAAACTACAGCCGACCGCTCTACCATTGAGCTAAGGCGGGGATAGAGAAATGAAACGTGCGAAGAAGTTTTTATAAGACTAGTGCTTACTTCCGCTTCCAATACCAGTCAACAATGCATTCGCAGTGTAAGATTTTCTGCATGTCAATGCTTGTGACCTGCGGCAAGCTCTTTCCATCGCATCGTAGAACCAGCGCCTTATCCCAGGGCATTCCGTCAACCCCTCTTGCCACGAAAGTGATTCCCTGCCCATCAAGGTCCGTGCCATTAATCAGCGGGTCGCTCATTCCCCTGTACCTCACCCATTCGGGGAAATAGCTGGTTGATATGAAATACCGCTTTGGGGACTCCTTGTCAAGAAGCACAGCAACAACGCTTGAAAATTCGTGCGCAAGATTAGGGGAAACAACGATTATTGCGTTCGAATCTTCAGCCTTCGCGACATGGAGGTACATCCTGGTTGCTGTTCCTTCATCTGCGCCAATATGAAGCGCCCGGTGGAAAACCTTGTTCCTAAACAGCAGGACATGCTGGAAATTATCTCCTGTCACAGCTTCGATTGTGATCCTGTCGTTCTTTGCATCGAGCCCGCGCGCTTTCGAAATGTTCGACACGCCTCTTTTTTTCAGTTTTTTCATCGTCTCGTCAAGCGTTGACACGCCTGATTTTAACTCAGCTAAAAAGGACTCTGCGTCTATTTTCGCGATTGGCTGGTGTACCTGGACGTAATTCGCAGGTAACGCGCACCCTCCCAGATATTTGCTGAAAACCGCAATGCAACTCAAGGTTGCAGCACTTTCCAGGAATTGACGACGGTTTATGAATCGCAATTGCTTTGCCATGATTGTATTTAATATGTAACCTCTTTTAAATGTATTCTACGACAGTTTCTTGCTCTTTAGGAAATGCTCTCAGCCTCCATGGTCCCAAGCAGCATCTTCCTCATCTCTATTGGTTCAAGCTTTTCAAGCGCTTTCAGTGTGAAATCCAGCGCAGACTCGCTTTCAGCATATATGGTGAACAAATCATCCCCTGGCTTTATCTTATCGCCCCTAAGCTTGTAGAGATACACTCCTGCACCCTGGTCCCTAGGGGCTCCAGCTATTCTCGCAATCTTCGCCATGGTATGGTTGTCTATGTGGAATATGCTGCCGCTTTGTTCTGATTTGACTGTGTAAGAATACTGTCCCGGATGTATGTCAGAGGATTTCACCTTAGGATCCCCTCCCTGCAGCTCGATTATCTCCTTCATCTTTGCAAGAGCTTTACCTGATTTTATGAGGTTTTCAGCTGCGGCATATCCTTCTCCTTTCTCAATCTTGCCACAAAGCTCAAGGAGCTTTCCTGCCATCAGGACTGATTTGTGCTTAAGGTCCTCAGGTCCCTTGCCTTCGAGCACTTCAAGGACATCCTTACACTCCAGTTTTGGTCCAATTCCGTTACCAACTGGTTCTGCCCCATCTGTTATCAGGGCTTCAACACCCATATTCATTGATCTTCCAATTGCGATGAAGTGCTTGGCTAATTCCCTTGCCCGCTCCACATAAGGGACCTTCACCCCCCGGCCTACAGGAATATCGATTATTATGTAATTTGCTCCAACTGATTTTTTCTTGCCCATTATCGAGGCTAGAAGCATGCCTTCTGGATCCAGGCTGAGCGGATGCCTGATTCTTATGAGCTTGTCATCCACAGGAGCGAGGTTCATTCCTCCGCCCCAGACAATCGCTCCTTTTGCCTTTAGGACAATGCTCCTGAGCTCTTCTATCTTGAAATCTACTTTTGCAAGCACTTCCATGGTATCTGCTGTTCCGCTTGCGCTAGTGATAGCCCTGCTTGATGTCTTTGGTATATAGAGGCCGGCTGCAGCGATTATCGGAACAATCAGCATTGTAGTACGGTTTCCTGCAACTCCCCCAATGCAGTGTTTATCCAATATCGGGCTAACCCCCAGTTCCAGCTTGTCTCCTGATTCTACAGTTGCTTCAGTGAGCGCAATGATTTCGCTGTCTGCAAGCCCGTTCACATAAGTTCCAGCTATCCAGGCAGATGTCTCTATCTCATTAAGCTTCCCGTCCATTATCTCCTTGACAATAGTCTTTATCTGTCCGTTGGAAAGCGTTCCCTTGTCCAGCTTTCTTTTGATATACTCTATTGAAGCCGGCCTGTCCATGTGGACAATCTCAACCTCATCCCCGTTCTTCAAGCCGTATTCATCAGCAATATCCTTGTATACCCCGATCTCACCAGGCTTCAGTGCGTCGCTCACATCCACAAGCGCAATAATGGACTGGTCCTTGAACTTCATCTCGGTCCGGAAACCCCCATAAATATCATGATTCTTCGCATCCTCTGTGTTGAGGATTATGACATTCTTCGAAGTGAGGATGTTGATATTCCTTACTTTGCAGATATATCGCTTGAATTTCCAAACGTCGATTTTCTTAATCTCCTTTTCTACGAACATCGGTCCGTTGTTGTTTTTCTTTTTCTCTTCGTTTGCCATGGTTTCACCTTAGATTTCGATTCCGAGTTTCTGTGCAGCCAGCGAGAAAAATGATTGCGGGGGAATCACTCCCAGTTCTGTCACGTACCCGCTTATGTATGATGAGGCAGTGACATCAAACGCAGGATTCCTAACCTTTACCTTGCGCGGTGGTTTATCCCACACTTCTTTCGGATTCCTTTCCTCGATCTTCTCCCTCACGCCATACATGGTGTGCGGGCTGAACTTTGAAAGCTCTGCTGCTGAGAAAAATGATACGTCGTGCATTTTTGCGAGGTGGGCTATCATGCTAGTTCCGACCTTGTTTATCAGATCGCCCTTTGAAGTAATTGAATCCGCCCCGACAAGACAAAGGTCTGCCTTTTTCATGAACATGTTCGCTGCTCCGTCAACAACAAGCGTGACGTCAATGCCCGCGCTTGCAAGCTCTTGAGCTGTGATCCTGCCCTGAAACCTCGGCCTTGTCTCGCACGACACTACGCTGAACTTCTTTTTCATTTCTTTCGCTTTTTTGAGTATGGCGGTTGCAGTGGACGAGTGGCAATGCGTAAGCACCAGCGCTCCATTCGGGATAAGCTCTGCACCGTACAAGGCCAGCTTCTCTGCATCATCTTTCATCCGCTTGAGCTGATTTGATCCGAATGCCATCAGTTCGGTCCTAAGCTCTTTGGCCCCTGCCCCCTCCTTCATCCTTTTCTCGAGAAAGCGGGCCATTTCGTCAATGGAATTCCTCATCATCGGCTCTGTTGGCCTTGATCCAGCCAGGGCAAGTCCTGTAGTCCTGAGTTCTGTGTATAGGGTCTTAGGTTTTGCCGTCTTCGAACACTTAGCCTCGCTTATCATTGCTTCTATGGCGAAACGTGCGATATTTCTCGCTCCCTGTATCTTAAGAGATTTGATATCCCTAATAGTGCGGAGAACTTCGGCATGCATGGCCAACATTCGGGGATTAGAAATATATATCTTGCGAGAATGTTGCGCAACCTGAGAAGAACCCCTTTTCTGCTGGCGTGGCGCAAGGATTATCGAACTTCCACGCCTCCCTTGTTTGCCTATGACTATAACGAATGACCAAACTGAGGAGTATCCATTTAGCGATGAAGCAGCTACTTCCTTTTCTTCGCCATTGCCTTGAGCTTCTTAATCTTGGATAGCTTTCCTTTTTTGCTGGGTTTTCTTCCAAGCAATGTTTTTCTTGTCGCCTTCTTAATTTTCTTCTTAGCCATATTTTCACCTAATAAGCTGACATTCCAACGAACTCTGATTTCTGGACTCGGTGAAGGAGTTCCTCAAATGACTGCAAACACAATCTTAGCCCGTTCGCTCATTTTAGAGGTTATCTTCTTCGGACCATCGCGACGCTTGACGAGTACGAGTTTCGTACGGAGAGTTATAGTCCAGTCACCGTATTAATGGCCGTATGCTCGCCAGAGGCTGTAATGGATCCATCCTTTCCAGGACAACCGAAGTATCCTCATCAGAGTACGTCAGAGGCAGGATGTATATTTAATTAAGATTTATAAATTTATTGTTACTTGCCACGGCAAGTGCCGTTTGAGCTGTGAGAAATCAGCGAAATATACAAAAAAAGAATCCAAAAAGAAAAAATAAATAAAGAAGAAGTCTTCAACCGAACTCCCGCGGCCTTCGGCCACGGTCCTTCAGTTAGCTTCGCTAACCGAAGAGGCTCGCCAATCCTTCAGCAGCCTGCTCTTCTTTCTTTTCCGGCTCTTCCTCTTTCTTCTCCTTCTTTGCCTCAGCTGCAGGAGCTGCTGCAACTGGTGCTGCAACTGCAACCGCAGCCTTTAGAAGGTCATCGAAGTTCACGCCTGAAACCGCTTCAGCCAGGACTTTCGCCCTTGCCTCGTCTGGCTCCACGCCTCCAGCCTTAAGAACGCTGGATATGCTGTCCTTCGAAACTTCCTTTCCTGCACCGTGCAGAAGGAGAACCGCATGCAAATATGGATCTACTTTTCCCATGTTTTCACCTCTATTTTTTCGTTGCATGGTAAATTTGATTATTTACCATGGCAGACAAAATTTTACAATTTTGTCTTCTCCAAACCCTCTAGAGCCATCCCCTGCCTTACAGCAGAGGTGAGAAGCTGCTCTATTGCGCTTGAGGAATATATACTTCCGTTGATAGCTACGTTCATTGACTGCCGCAAAGCCTCGCCAAGCAGGACATCTATGTTCCCGCTCGTTGGATAGCTTGCGTTCACTGAAAGATTAAACGCGTTAAACATACACGCTGCCAAATCAGCGTTTATCGTCTCATCTATCAGGAAAAGCTCTGATGGGTAGAGATACTCCCCATCATAACCGAATATGTAGCGTACGGACATCTCAAAAGGCATCACACCCACTTTCTGCAGTGCCTTTGCCTTAAGGTCACTTATGGTTTCCCCGTTTTTCGCAACCACGGAAGCCTTGGCAATAATGATCTTTCCTGCCTTGATCTGCGCGTTTATTCCCGCAGTTTTTAGCTCGGAAAGCGCTGGACCTGGAGGCAGGTCGGTTTCCCCTTCAGGAACGATGATATCGAACGGTGCCACATCTCCGATTTTCGCAGCCCTTTTCTTCTTGTTCTGCTTGAAGAATGTGTGGAGCTGGTAAGGGGATGATTTCGTCAGGATGAGCCCGACGGGCTTGTTGCACTCTGACACCCTTGCAGCAAGCTTCTTATTGGACGCAAGCACGCGCTCAATCACTGGCTTCTTGAGTATAAGCAATTTTCCTCCTTCATCCCTTATTCTTTTTCTAATTTTCTGGAGAAGGGAGTCCGGCAGCTTTCGCAGGTCTATAAGCGCTACAGTAGGGTAGTTCTTGATATCAGCTATCGTGCTGCTGACTTCATCTACCTTTTTCTTCACTGCCTTCCTTTTCACATCTGTTTTGTAATCCTTTTTCATGAGCATCACCTTTAGATAAACCTCGCAGGCCTTCCCATTGTAAGCTTCAGGTAGGCGGACTTTATGTTCACCTCATTCACCTTTGCTTTTATGGCATCGAACACTGCATCGATGTTTTCCAGCAAATCCTCCTCACCCATGCTCTCAGTCCCAACGAACGACTGTGCAACAGGGAGGTACTTCCCTTTGGATACGATCCTGACTGATTTCTTTGTCTTTTGTATAAGCGGAACAATGTTCCCTATAATCGGCCTTGGAAGTTTTCCCCTCGGACCCAGGTACTGACCGAGCGATTTAGCGATCTGGCCCATAAGGTTTGGCTGGGCAAGAAGCACATAGTTGTCTGCAAGGTCAACAAGCTTTTCCTTTGCTGCCCATGCAGTTATGTTCGCAGGCGGGATTACCAGGTCAGCGCCAGCCTTCTTTGCATCGTTGGCAATTGCCTCTTCTGCAATCACTGCTATCTTGAGCTCCTTTCCGCCCTTTCCCTTGGGCAGCAGGACATCCAGGTTCAGCTTGTTCTCTGATTTCGAGAAGTCTACACCCCGGACATTCACTATGAGCTCTACGCTCTGCACGAACTTCTTCTTTCCCTTGTCCTCGAGCGCCTTCTTTAGCGCATCGTTTAGCTTCTTTTTGTCTACCATATAATCAAGCCCTCCCAAGACAGTTTCCGGTTACCGGTTGCCAGTTTCCAGTCCTGTTTGGTATTTGGGTAACTTCTGTTATTTCCGGCAAGGGTTTTTAAACGTATTTCAGTCGGAGTATTATTCTCCTTTAACCATAAATATAAACATTTAAAAGACAGTTGCCACAATATCTATCCAGTATGCAGAAGCTCAAACCCCAGAGTAAGAAATCAAAAAGCAGCCTGAAGAAAGCCGCAGCAGTCTTCGCATTCGCAGCGTTCTCATTCTTAGCCGGCTATACGCTCCTGAAATGCCAGAGGGTAGATCGAAAAAACGCACCAATCGGGACCGTCCAGAATGTCGTTAAACCAGAAAAGCATGAGCCAAAACAGTTTACATTACCAAGAAAATCCCCAAATATTCCAAGAAAAACCGAAGCACAACGAAAAGCTGACGAGGTACTGGCAAAGATCGTAGAAGAATTTCCCTACGAAAGCCTTGACTGTGAGCTCCTGCCCAGGAAAGTTGAACGTGAAGATGCTGATGAAAGCGATCTGGAAGAAGATAGGACCAGGTCAAAATCCAAGGCAATTCTCGAGTTTTTTTCTAAATTTTCCAAAAGCATGGAATCGATGCATGAGGATGTTGGGTCATGGTTGCGCATTCCTGAGATGAAAGACGATCTGTCCATGGAAATAGGGCAGTTTATAGACGATAACAACCTGGAAGGAATGCTTTCGCTCCTCAACTACATGGATTCCTTAAACATCGAATGGCTGGCAGGGGATGGCAAAGCGGGCGATCTCAAAAGCCTTTACGATATTTATGCGGATATGCGATTGGAAGCGGCTATCAACGACTGGAAGAACGCGCCCAGTCAAACGTGCGTGCAGAAACACGTATATGCGCTGAAGACTCTTTACGCAGCTGAGGGGGCGCTTGCCGAGATGCTCCTGAAAAATCCAGGTTTTTCGGAATCAATTCTGGGAAGGCTGCCTGAATACAAAAGAAAGGGAGTACTGGAACGCTGCGTGAATAACCTGTTTTGGGTTTCAGAAGAATTTGATTTGGCGCAGTTGGAAAACTTCTTTGCTATCCTTTCTCCTGCTACAAGGGCGCAGTTCATCGAGGCAATAAATTCTCTGGACATTTATGACGAAGAGGAACAGGTTATTCGAGCCGAGCAGGTCGCGAAATACGCGGCAGACCCCGAGCTTAGGGATATAATGGAAAAGATGGTGCCCAGATGGAAGCAGATGATTAAAAACGAAGGCGATCCCCTGGAGGGTGATGGGTAAAACATGGAAAAGCTCAGATTTCAGAATAAAAAAACCAAAAACTGCCTTAAGAAAGCAGCCTTGGTTTTCACGCTCGTTGCCACCACGGTCCTTGGAGGCTATGCGAACTGGAAATGCGACAGGCCAAAGCCCAAGCCAGTTTCTGTGGAAACGAGTCAACGGAGTTCGCCTAAGGCTGAAACGAAAACCAAAGAGGTTTTGGTAAAAATCGAGAAAGTGATGTCAGCAACCGAAAAGAAAAAAGAAGATGGGCGAAGAGCGAACGAAGTGCTGATGGAGCTTGCAGAGGAATTTCCCTACGAGGGGCTAGACTGCAAGCTCGAGCCTCTGAAAAAAATAAAGGAACAAGACCCGGAATCCTTACACGAGGAGCTTTGGGAAGAGATGAAAAACGCATCCACGGACGCGTCAAGGAATACGAGGAGTGAATTTTCTGAAGAGGATAGTGACCTAATGTGGTGCAGGTACGGCATGTCGAATGTTTCGTTAGGCAGTGATGCCGGCAAAGAATGTTCCACAGGACTTACTGAAGCGATCGAGCTTCTCAGTAATGATGGTAATGTAGACGGTGTTCTCGCAATAATCAGGTACATGGACTCGCTTAATATTGAATGGGAACCGGATATAGGACAAGTGGCGCCGGCCGTTGGAGACTTCGGTTCTCTTTTTGTGACCTACCTCATGATTCAGGCTCAAGCAAGGGGGGAGGGGTGGGAAAATGGACCTGGCTTTGAGTGCATTCTCAGGAACGCATACGCCCTAAGGATTCTCAGGGAATCTGAGATAGCGCTCGTCAGTCTTCTCTCAGACTACCCACAATTTGCGGAATCTGCACTTTCGCAACTGCCGTTAACCAAGCATTCTGGACTTTTGGAGGGGTGTGTCTATCGTCTTTTCGATACCGACAATTTTGATAGAGCATCTATTGAAAACTTCTATTCTGCTCTTTCTTTATCCAACAGGAATAGATTCTTCTTAACACTGTACAATCTGTACGTCAATGACGAAGATCAAGTCGCTCATGCCGAAGAGCTCGCAAAATATGCATCCGACCCCGAGCTCAGGACTGCTATGGAAAGGATTGCCGCTAGATGGAAATGGAAAGTGAAAAGCATAGACGAGCCCATGGGGGAAGAGGAGAACCTGTCTGAAGAAAACGAACCCGGTGAAGAATAGGAGAAACCTAAAGAATCGTTCTGCGGAGTAATGAGAGCATGAAAGACAAGGTAACGTTCTGCCCGAAATGCCTGAAACCTGTCGAGGCAAAGGAGTTTTTCTCATTCGGAGGCATGAGCGACTGGCGCGCCAATACTGCTGGTGCAACCATAAAGTGTTCTAACTGCGGCTATTCCGGCCTTCCGATAGAAACTAGCAAAAAAGAATATGAAAAATTAATGAAAAAGAAAAAGTGATTTTCAGGCGGGGCTACAACTCTCCTACCCGTCTCTTCTGCCTTCTCTTCATGCGCTTCCTTCTTTTCTTTACCCATTTCCAGCGCATGCGGTTTTTCTTTTTCCATTTTCTTGGCTTCGCGCCCATGAATATACCTCGTAAATAAAACTCCGTATCAGAAGTTGTAGACTTAGTTTGTACGCTATGGATTTTTATAATTTTCGGCCAAGAAAACCAACCAGTTCATTGGTCGGATGAATTGGCTGCTCATCGTCAATCTGGCCGCGGAAATCAACCTGCAAAAAGTATTTAAAGCGAGAATTCAGTAGAAAAATCTATGAAGTTAACTATGAAATGTAAGCTAGTTTCTGACACAAAAAGTAAGGCCAATGCTATCAATAAAACAATGCACCAATACAATAATATTGCACATGCATACTTCAAGATTCTTTGCAAGGAACATCTTGGCTGGAGCAAGAAAAAACTAATGTTACGATTGGAGAAAGAGAAACAAGTCATGAAATATCACAATGGCTTTCCATCTGCCTTAAGGCAGAGTGCAAGAGACAAAGCAATAGAGGGATACAAGAGTTGGGTAAAGACAAAGGGAAGAAAACCAAAAATAAAATCTTCTGTCAGGTTGGATAAAAGGACTTATACAATCATAAAAACAGACAACAAAAGGTATCCTTATTTTGTATCAATTACGACTCAAGATGGAAGAGTAAAATTTCCTTTGGGCATCGGTGAACGAAGGTTGAAATATTTCGAAGATGATGATTGTAGAAACAAAAGTGCAGAGATTGTAGAAGTTGATGGGGATTTTTTCATCAACATAGTCTTCGAAGTTCCAGTGAGAGAAATAGAAAAAACCAACGAGTTTTTAGGAGTTGATTTAGGTCTAACAAACATCGCGACCACAACGACAATTGGAAATAGAGAAACCGAATTTTTTTCAGGTTTACCTTACAAGAAAAGGCTAATGCATTTGAGAGAACAATACAGAACTGCAAGATCAAGAAAAATCAAGAGGTTGATAGGTAGAAAAATTAACAGATTAAACAACGACATTGCCCATAAAGTTTCTAAGAAGATTGTAAACAATGCAATTGAAAACGGGGTCACAGCCATTGCATTTGAAGATCTGAAAAAACTGATGCCAAAGAAAAAGAAGATGAAGAAGAAAACAAATTTCAGATTAAGCATGTGGATGAGAAAAAGAATTCAGGAGTATACTGCGTACAAGGCAGGATTAAACGGGGTTCCAGTGGTAACCGTTGATCCTATGCATACCTCGCAGAGGTGTCCAAGATGCAATCACACAGAAAGAAAAAACAGGAGAGGCATCTTGTTTTCCTGCTTACATTGCGGATATACAAACAATGCTGACAGAGTAGGCAGCATTAACATAGCCCAGAGATATCTGGGTGTGTTTGCAGAGCAAAAGTTCTCTACAAATATTACGCATGTGAACGGCTGGCCGGCGATGACAACCTCGGAAGGGGAACGAGCCGCGAACTTCGTTTCTTCGGAAGCGAAGCCTATCTATTCATAGGTAGGTAGTTCACTTGTTTCTTTGAACTCGAGGTTTCTCCTGATTATGTTCATCCCCATCTCATGGAATTCTTTCCCATTTCGGCTTGCGCAAAGATCCTCAAGCACCTTTACATCATAACCAAACTCAAACGCATCATACGCGCTTGCCAGCACGCACGCGTCAGTGTCCGTTCCGCATATGTGGATTTCTTTGATTCCTTTTCGCTTGAGGTACTCGTGCAGTCCTTCTGCCCTGAATGCTGAGAATCCGTGTTTTTCAAAAACAGCAGAATCGTTCGCGTACGAAGCGAGCTCCGGATGAATGTCCGTTTCAGGAGGTTCCATGCAGTTCTTCCAACCGTTCAAAAAGAAGTTCGAATCGAGCGTGTTTATGAACTTGGTGAAAACCAGCTCATCATATTTCTCGCTCTCGATCCTTTGCTTTATCCGCTTCGGCAAGCCTGCAGTTCTCTCATCAATGAAGTAATTCTGCAAATCCACAACCAGGAGTGCTTTTTTTGCCATGATTAGCATTGTTTCGATATGCTTATTTCGTTTTCTCTTTTTCTTTCGCCAGCCTCTTGCTCGTTTCGTATATCCGCGTAATATTTCTCCAGTGCGACCCTTCCCAGTACGCCTTGTTCTCTTTCCTGCATATCCAGAATTTGTCGTGCCTTTTCAGCACGTTCTCATCAACAAGATCCGAGACCTCTGAACTCTTGACCAGCTCCAGTGGCGTGTTGCATGCAGGGCATCTTGTTTTTTCTGGGAAAGTGAATTCCAGAGAAAGCGCACTTTTTATTTCAGCGATCTGCTCCTCGAGATTGGTGCTTTTCACAAGAACGCATCGCACTTCGTGTTTTTTGCATCTGGAAAATAGCGGCACGTCCCTTGTCACGAGCACAAGGTTGTCCTTCTTCGCTGCCTCAAGAAGCTCATCATCATCTCTTCCTGAAGCAAAATCAGTATCTACTCCAAATATCCGAAGCCAATTAGCGGTCTTCTTCAGCATCTCGTCAAGGAGCAGCTTCATGAAAGGATTAGAAAGAAAAGGATTGAAATTGTTTCTAGTATTTTTCTACAATCACAACAGGCAGCTTCTCCCATTTATTTAGTTCATCAGGTTTCAGCTTCCATGGCTCGAAATCAGGATTAAGTCTTATGTAAGTTTGCCCCCCGTTTACTGACCCTGGCAGGTTCTTGGGGTTGCTTTCCGTGGCTACAATCCCCACTGTCCTGAAGAACTTCAGGATATCTTCCTTGTGCGTAGGGCTGCATTGCACAGCACGTATCCTAACCGCAAATTTAGCAATCAGATCCTCACCTGGAAAATTCAGCTAATGCTTATCTTAACAAAGACGTTTGTGGGCACTTTTATCCTGAGAATCTGCTTAATGTTCTTCTCATCCCCTTCGATATCAACAAGCCTTTTCGAGACGCGCTTTTCCCACTGCTCGTAGGTGTCGGATCCATCTCCGCACGGCGTCCTTCTGCATGCTATCATGAGTTTCTTTCTCGGCATTCGGACAGGGCCATGGAACTTCATCTGCAATGCGCTTGTGAGCTCCCTAACCTGGGTTATGACGTTCTCAAGTGCCTTCGGGTCCTCGCCACTGAGCGTTATTCTTACTTTTGTCATTTCATCACTTTGAAGAATGTGTAGAAGTGTGTTTGGTCACAAAAGTATTTAAACATTGTTTCTCATACCGGTTTCTTGTTTTTGACGCTTTGGAGGCATTAATATGAATTTCCTGACCATCTCTGAGACACCGGACGGATTCATTAAGGAAGTGATTGATCTTGCCATGCAGCTGCGGAAAGAGAACGACCGCACTCGAACCGACCTTTCAGGCAAGGTGCTCATATCACTCTATGAGAAGCCGAGTACGCGCACAAGGCTTTCCTTCGAGACTGCGATCGCAAACCTTGGAGGGCATTCAATTGTAATGGATTTCAAGAGCTCGCAGCTCAGCAGGGGAGAGTCTATGGCAGACACTGCGCATGTGCTTTCCCGCTACGGACATTTTATCTCAGCCAGGCTATTCAAGCACACGGATATCGTCGAGCTTGCAAGGCATTCGTCCGTTCCTGTGATAAACGCGCTAACTGACCGCGAGCACCCTTGCCAGGCACTTGCGGACATGCAGACCATAATCGAGCAGGGAAAGGACAAGGGAAAGCTTGTTTTCATCGGAGATGCTGCCAACAACGTCGCGATATCGCTCATGCTCATAGCGGCAAAATACGGGATGCATATTGTGATGTGCGGGCCAAAAGGCCATCTTCCTTCGGTAGAAGATATTGAACAGGCAAAGGCCTTCGGCGCTTCAAATATCGAGATTACTACGGATCCGCTTCATGCAGTCAAGGACGCTGACGTGGTTTACACCGACGTCTGGGTTTCCATGGGAGATGAGGATGAATCTGCAAAAAGGGTGGAAAAGATGAAGCCCTACCAGGTTAACGAGGCGCTGCTGGAGCACGCGAAGGCAGACTGCATCATAATGCACTGCCTCCCGGCGCACCGCGGCCAGGAGATAACTGATGCTGTTATCGAAGGAGAGCACTCTGTTGTCTTTGACCAGGCTGAGAATCGGATGTGGGCCCAGGAAGCGCTCATTCTCAAGCTCAGCGAGGGAAGGCAGGAATACGCGATAAAAGAACCTGAAGCGCAGGAGGAAGAAAAGAAGGAGCCTGAACTTGTTGCTGAATTGAAAAAAGAAGAGCAAGTAGGGAAAAAGGAGAATATGGTCAGGGACCTGCTAGGATTCTAAACCTGTGTGATCTCTTTCTTCTCAAAGTACTTGTGGAACTTATCAGTCAGATGGAGGCTTGAGCTCCTGCCGGCTTTTTTCGGCTTAACAAACCCTGCCTCAACAAGCTCATGCACATCCTGGTAAATCGAGGAGCCTATGCGCTTTGCGAGTTCTGATTTTAGCACACCATCATGCTTTGAGACGTATGCTAGCGTGCGCAGGGCCGGCTTTGATATCTCGGTGTCCTGGGCAAACTGCCGCACCCTCCCAACGTAATCCTGTTTCACCCGCATTTCGAATTTCCCTTCTACATTAAGGATCTCGATGGCGCTGTTCCGCTGGCTGTACTCTGCCTGCAGCTCTTCAACCACTTTGTTTAGATAGCCCATTGCCCCTATTCCAGTGAGAGTCCGCAGCTCTTCAAGTGCCATGGGCCGAGCTGATATGAAAAGCGCAGCCTCGATTATCCTTGCCTCTTCCTTGTCAGTCACACAATCAACCCCGTGCGCGCTTCCTCTTTCCTGGTTTGACCTCAGCGAATTCAGCGCGCTGTAATGGTTCAAGGCCATACAATCTTTTTGCAAGCTCAGTAATGGCATCTTTTCTGGTTTTATCATTTACATTGTACACTTCGACTATCCCAAGAGGTTCGAGCGTTTTACGCACTTCCTCAGCGTTTTCCAGATTTACCCTGCTCAGGTCTTGGGCAAGTAACATCTTAACCGGCCTGTTCGTTACTATCCTTAGCCCGGTATTCTCTTTTCCGATGTGAAAGTCATAGGTATACGTTTCGCTCGGTGCAGCCACCTGCTGGACTGTGGGCTCCGGCCTTTTCTTGAATCCCTTTATTGCAATGGCAGGCCCTTCCTCAAGGCTGGCCATGGCTGCAGCAACTTTTTCTCCAGCGTCCTTCAAATTCGTTTTTCCAAGCTGTTCAGAAACCATCTGAACGTATCTCATCACTGCGTCGTTGTAGGTTTGCTGGTCTGGTGTTTTGGGAAATTCAAGTTCCTCTGTCCCGCTCGCCTTCCTGAACACATCATTAAGGAAATCTTCTGGGTTTCTACCTACTATTTTAAGGAGTTCCCCGAATTCCCGCTGTACTCTTTTTTCCAGTTTCGGGGTGTCAGGCCTTGTTATTATCCGCTCTCCTTCGCCCTCTCCAATCCGCACCGGCTTCAGCTGCTGCGCGAGCTCCTCAACAGCTCGGAGGTAATCATCGTCGACCTGTCCGAATTCGATCACACCCTTGGCCTTTATCATCTTTTCGGCATCTTTCATCAGGTCTTCCACGCTTTTATTGTTTTTCTCTAGGATAGGTCCATATTTCTCCTTGACCGAATCCAGCAGCTCTTGCTGCCATTCCTCTTCAGAGACCTTTTTCTCCGGCACCATTCCAAGC
>Ga0315275_10001057_pt1 | contig 23719 bp, 21 predicted proteins | sample YL17G03_0_MG_FD_205557 | JGI IMG/M metagenome (GOLD analysis project Ga0315275, IMG submission 205557) | Sediment microbial communities from Yellowstone Lake, YNP, Wyoming, USA - YL17G03_0 | ecosystem: Environmental > Aquatic > Freshwater > Lake > Sediment | place: USA: Wyoming | collected...
GGTCCTCCTGCCGGAGTTACTGACCCCGGAGCTAAAATGATGTCGTCGATTGCCAGTATTATAGATGAAAAGGAACCGGAAGAAATCAGCAGGGTCCTCGAGGATGTTGTCGACCCGGCCGGATTATTCTATCGTTTTAGTCTGCCTGTTTCATTAATAAGGAGAAAATTATCATGAGAAGGATCACAATTAACCCGATCACCCGGCTTGAGGGCCATGGTAAGATCGAAATTTTCCTGAATGATGATGGAGAAGTTAACAATGTGTATTTCCAGGTGCCTGAACTCAGGGGTTTTGAAAAATTCTGCGAAGGAAGACCTGTAGAAGAGCTTCCTGCAATTGTTGCGAAAATATGCGGTGTCTGCCCGGGTTGTCATCATATGGCATCGGGCAAGGCTGTAGATGTTGTTTTCGGCGTCGAACCTCCACCTACTGCAAAAAAGCTAAGGGAGCTTTTTTACATGGCACATTTTGTCCATAGTCATACCGCCCATTTTTATGCCCTCGCAGCACCTGATTTCGTTGTTGGCCCATTAGCGCCGCCATCAAAAAGAAATATACTCGGAGTTATCGAAAAGGTGGGTAAGGAAATCGGGACAGAAGTCCTTAAACAACGCCGGCTCGCCCAGGAGATCCAGGCTCTGCTTGGCGGACATCAGACTTTCGTTGTGATGAATATCCCGGGTGGTGTCAGAAAGGGCCTTTCAGGACAGGAAAGAGACGATATCATTAATAAAGCCAATGGCTTTGTGGAATTTGCAAAATTTACACTCAAAGTTTTTGAAGATTTTGTCCTTCGTAATAATGAATATGTCGATATAATTCTGAATGGTCTGTATAGTCTTAAACTTCACTCAATGGGTCTTGTTGATGCGGACAACAAAGTGAACTTTTATGATGGGAAAGTCAGAGTGGTCGATACAGAGGGGAAAGAATTATATAAATATTCACCTTCTGAATATCTCGATTATGTGGCTGAACATGTTGAACCCTGGAGCTATCTTAAATTTCCGTTTCTGAAAAAGATAGGCTGGAAAGGATTTATCGATGGGCAGAATTCAGGTCTGTACCATGCCACACCTTTATCAAGGCTTAATGCTGCCGATGGAATGGCTACTCCTCTTGCACAGAAGGAATACGAAAGGATGTACAGCACTCTTGGTGGGAAGCCGGTTCATGCAACTCTGGCAATGCACTGGGCAAGACTCATAGAACTTTTATATTCTGCTGAACGATGTCTGGAGCTCGCTATGGATCCTGATATTACCGGCAAAGAATTACGTTCACCGCTTGGGCCGATTCCAGGTGAGGGAGTTGGTATTGTTGAAGCCCAGAGAGGTACCCTCACTCATCACTATTGGACCGATGACAGAGGCATTGTCACTAAAGTCAATATAATTGTCGGAACAACAAACAACCATGCTGCTATCTGTATGTCGATCAAAAAAGCCGCTGAGGGCCTGATCAAAAAAGGTGTTGAAGTAACCGATGGCATTCTGAATAGGATCGAGATAGCTTTCAGGGCATATGATCCCTGTTTTTCATGTGCCACACATTGTTTCCCGGGACAGATGCCACTAATCCTTGAGATCAGGGAAGCCAATGGTGAATTGCTGCAAAGGCTGATAAGAAATTAAAATATTCTGACAGGTAAGTATTATAAAATCATTAACAAAGGAATTATGCGAACCGGAGTCTTTTTCTGCCAGACCGGCGACAACAGGGATCTGAATATTGATGCAATAGCAAAGTATTCAGCCAACCTTCCTGAAGTTGAGACGGTCCAGATCCTGAGGTTAAAACCGCTGCCTGATGTAAGATTCCTCAGTGACCAGATAACGAAATACAACCTTGGAAGAATTGTTATAGCCGGAGATATCCCTGGCTATTACAAACCGGTCTTTACCAGGGCAATGGCAATGACAGGAGGTAACACAGATGAAATTCGGATTGCTTCTTTCCAGCAACATGGGGCAAGAGGCGAAAATGCCATGGACCGTGCCAAGGCAATTGTCGCCTGTGCCACAATGGGCGTACCGTTTGCTCTGGCTGCCGTTCCGGGTGGAAACCCGGTCAACCATGCAACTCTTATTATAGGAGGAGGTATAGCCGGGATACAATCTGCCCTGGAAATTGCCAACGCAGGCAAACAGGTATTCCTGGTTGAACAGACAGGGACAATAGGAGGACACATGGCTATGTTCGATAAAACATTTCCCACCCTGGATTGTGCTGCCTGCATCCTTACCCCTAAAATGGTGTCTGTGGTGCAGCATGAAATGATCCGCCTCCTGACAAGATCCAAGATGGTTGCTGTTTCCGGAAAACCTGGATCGTACCGTGTAAAAATAAGGCAAAGTGCCAGGTATGTAGATATCAAATCGTGTGTTGCCTGTAATCAATGCGTAGAAATATGCCCGGTAAAAGTTAAAAGCGAATTCGATGCCGGAATATCACTACGGAAGGCCATTTATATCCCTTTTCCACAGGCTGTTCCAAATGCATACCTGGTGGATGAAAAGAGTTGCACATATATTCTTTCTGATGGCAAGAAATGCGGAGCATGCGTGAAAAAATGTCCAAAGGAGTGCATTAACCTGAATGAAACCGACCATACCATAGATATTGAAGTAGGAAATATAATTCTGGCTACCGGTTATGAGCTTCTGGATGTAGGCAAAATAGAACAATATAAATATGGTGTATTCCCTAACGTATTGACTTCCATCGAATTTGAGCGCCTTACAAATGCATCAGGTACGACCGGAGGCCGGATTGTTACCAGAACAAAACGATTTAATAAAAAAACAGAGAAGGATGAATGGATTTTCTCCCCGGAAGGAATCCCGCCAAGGAGTGTAGCACTTATTCATTGCGTCGGATCCAGGAACAAAAAATACAATCCTTACTGCTCAAGGGTATGCTGCATGTACTCCCTGAAATTCGCTCACCTTATCAGAGAAAAAGTCCCTAATGTCAACGTTTACGAATTCTATATAGATATGAGAGCTTTTGGCAAAGGTTATGAAGAGTTTGCAGAAAGAATAAAACAGGAAGGGACATTTATAGTTCGCGGACATTCAGCTTCAGTTGATATGATAAACGGTGAGATGGTTGTAAGGGGAGAAGATATCTTTAATGATAAACTGGTTGAATTCAAAGTCGATATGGTCGTCCTGGCTGTTGGCCTGATACCCACACCAGGGACAGAGGAACTCAGCAGGATGCTTGGAATACAAAGAGATACTGATGGCTGGTTTTCCGAGCTGGATTATAATGGCAGCCCGACTGATACTGATAAGGGAGGAATTTATGTGGCAGGCATGTGTCAGGCTCCAAAAGATATTCCTGACACGGTGGCACAGGCATCAGCAGTGGCTGCAGGAGTATTAGGGAGTCTGACAAGCGGGAAAGGAATCGGGCACATGAGCAGCCTTTCTCTCAGTGAAATTGAAGCAAGGGCTAAAACAATTCATACAATCTGAGGAGGTCATTATGCCAATCAGAGTTGATCCGATGTTTATTGATGTTCTGGACCGTTTTGGTGCCGAAGATGTACAATTATGTTATCAATGCGGTGATTGTTCAACAGTCTGTCCCCATGCGGATGAAGTATATAAATTCCCGCGGAAATCGATGCGCTTACTGCAGATGGGACTGTCCCGGAAAATCGAAACCACACTTGAACCGTGGCTGTGTTATTACTGCGGTCAATGCTCAACTCAATGCCCAAGGGAAGCTGATCCCGGGGAAACAATGATGAGCCTGCGCCGGTGGCTTATCTCCCGTTATGATTTTACAGGAATCGCCAGACAGTTTTTTAAATCAAGGCTCACTGAAGTCCTTGCAGTTCTGATTATTGCTTTACTGACAGGAGTATTCCTGATTTATTATGGATTTTCAGGTGGAAGCATTCACATCTATGATGGAGAGGGGGCATTCTTACCCAGCCCGTTTATTCAAAAATTCAACCTTATAGTCGGAGCAATACTGGCGGTTTTTCTTGTTATTAATGCCATCCGTATGTGGTATCTGGTGATGGTCAAAGGTACTCTATTCGCCGTACCCTGGTGGCTCTATTTAAAGGAATTATACCAGCTCCCATGGCATTTCTTCACCCAGAAACGTTATTCGGAGTGTGAAAGAAAACGCGAACATCCTTTTTTTATGCCCTGGTTCATTCATCTTGGTCTTATGCTGGGATATGTTACCATGCTGATACTGGTATTGGTTTTTATCGAACAATTACAGTCGGGACCTGAAATTCAATGGCCGGTACATATTTTCGGATACCTTGCAACCATCGGATTGATTGCGGGGACCGTTTATTTTATCCGGAACCGCCTGAAGAAAAATTATGTGCAGTATAAAAAATCCCATGGCACAGACTGGGTTTTTGTTATTTTATTATTTATTATCGTTTTAACCGGAATCACACAGCATGTTTTTCATCGCACAGGCCTTATTGAACTGGCAAATATCACCTATATCATCCATTTAATGTGTGTCGTACCATGGTTGCTCAGGATGCCTTTCAGCAAATGGGCACACATGATATATCGTCCCCTGGCAATGTATCTTGCAGCTATCCGAAGAGACGCTTTAGCCCTGCAGGAAGTAGTTTTAGATTCTTATCCGGTCTTTATAAAGTAACAAAAAGAATCCATGAAAAATTGCAGAATAGGCGTATACATCTGCATGTGTGGAACAAATATCGCCAAAATAGTTGACGTAGAAGCTGTTGCCAGTTTTGTTTCTGGTCTTCCTAATGTTGTTCTTGCCAGAACCTATAAATATATGTGTTCCAATCCCGGGCAGGAAATGATCACCCAGGATATCAAAGAGAATCAGCTTGACAGAGTGGTTGTGGCAGCCTGCAGTCCAAATATGCATGAACGAACATTCCGTAATGCCCTGAGATCTGCCGGTCTTAATCAGTATTTATTTGAAATGGCTAATATACGTGAGCAATGCAGTTGGGTGCATAAAGACCCGATAGAGGCAACCGAAAAAGCCAAGGCCCTTGTTTATGCAGCTATTTGCCGCGTTGAGCTACATGAGTCATTGGAAAGCATGTCGGTTGACATGTGTCCGAAAGTACTTGTAATCGGTGGAGGTATTGCTGGTATGACCGCTGCTCTTGAACTGGCTGATGCCGGTAATACTGTTCATCTTGTTGAAAAAGATAACCATCTCGGAGGCAACCTTGCACGAGTCGATCTTACAGCACCATATCTCTATTCTGCCCGTGATCTGATTACGGAACGGATAACACGTATCATGGACAACAAAAAAGTTAATGTTTACCTTGAATCAAAAGTGACAGAATTAACCGGATTCATTGGAAATTTCAAAGCAACTATTCAATCGCTTAACGGGAAGCCGGCAAAGGGAAATAAACCAGTTGAGGTGGAGATAGGAAATGTTGTAGTATGCACAGGTTATAAGGAATTCGATGCGTCACGTATCGTACACTATGGATATGGAAAACTGCCCAATGTAATTACATCTTTTGAGCTCGAAAAAATGATACGTGCCGGACGTATTGAGACTAAGGATGGCAAAACACCTAAATATGTTGCTATTATACATTGCGTTGGGAGCCGGAGTCAGGAATTTCACACATATTGTTCAAGAGTTTGCTGCATGACCGCATTAAAATATGCCCATGAGATCAAATCTGCAAATCCGGAATGTTATATCTCAGATATCTATATTGATATGCATGCCTTTGGAAAGGGCCATGAGGATTTTTATCGTCGGTCATCAGAAGCCAAGACCTTATTCCTGATGTATGAAAAAGATGACAGACCGGTAATTCACAAGGCATCGCCGAAAGATGATTGTGAAATGCTTATTGAAGTCAATGAAAAGCTTTCGGGAGAACTTATTGAAATACCGGCTGACATGGTTATCCTTATGGTAGGAATGGAGGCCCGTGAAGATTCCCAAGAAATAGCCCGAATTGTTAATATCAGCCAGGATAAAGATGGATGGTTCATCGAGAGTCATCCGAAACTTGAACCGGTTGCTACCACAACAGATGGAATTTTTATTGCAGGAACATGTGTTGCTCCAAAGGATATTCCCGATACAGTTGCGCAGGCAAGAGCTGCGGCAGCCCGGATACTGGCAAGAATTGCGAAAGGCAAGATCGAGGTTGATGCCTTATATTCGGAAGTGAATGAAGAAAAGTGTTCGGGGTGCCGGTTCTGTAACCAGCTTTGTCCCTTCAGTGCAATAGAATTCAACGAAGAAAAAAGGCAGAGTTATATCATAAGTGCGTTATGCAAAGGATGTGGGGTTTGCGTTGCTGCATGCCCGTCTTCATCAATCAAAGGCAGGCATTTTACAGATCAGCAGGTACTCGCACAGGTAGATGGATTATTTTGCGGGTTCGAAAAGTAAAAACGGATATTCTTCAATTGTAGTGAGCATTGCCTGCAGTGTCGCTCTAATTGTCGAACCATTGTAAACTAATATATGAAAAATGTCTATTTTTGTAAAATTTTCTTTTGATGCACGAATTATCAATTGCAATGAATATTATTGATATTGCTTCTGAACAGGCAAAAATAAGTAATCTTTCTGTAATTGATGAAATCGAAATTGAAATCGGGACATTATCGGGAGTTGAAATTGATGCGCTTAAATTTGCCATGGAAATAGCTACAAAAAGAACAATACTTGAAAATTCTAAAACAATAATTACAGAAATTCCTGGGCAAGCCCGTTGTTTGATTTGTTCAAAAGAATTCGGGACAGATAGCTTTTTTGCACAATGTCCTGAATGCAAACAATTTAATTTTCAAATTATTCAGGGACAGGAATTAAGAGTAAAATCGTTGAATGTTTATTAAATTAGCTATTGTAACTGTTGGTTAAAATTTTCTGCATATTTCCTCTATAAATCCGTTTTGATTTTTAGCTGTGAGTGTATAAATTGAAATTTCTGTATATGTTTGTAAAAAATAATGAAAAATGTCAAATAATCTAATAAAATTAATACCCGGGAAAAATTATGTGTGATACTTGTGGTTGCGGTCAGCCCGATAGTTCATATACTATCATCAGACCCGGAGAAGAAATAAATCATCATGAAAAGGATAATTATTCTCACCATCATACCCATGAACATGATGATGAATACAATCATCATTCACATAAAATCGTGATTGAGCAGGATATTCTGCAAAAGAATAATTTATTTGCTGAAAGAAACCGGGGTTATTTTGAAGCAAAAAATGTTTTAACATTAAATTTAGTAAGCTCGCCGGGTTCAGGAAAAACATGCCTTATTGAGAGAACAATAAAAGATTTGAGTAAAGAAATAAAATTTTCCATTATTGAAGGTGACCAGCAAACAATGCTTGATGCTGAACGCATCCAAAAAGCAGGTGCACCTGTTGTTCAGATAAATACAGGGAATGGATGTCATCTGGATGCCAATATGATAAGTAAGGCAATTAAAAAACTTGAAATAGTTAATCGTTCCGTCTTAATTATTGAAAATGTCGGTAATCTTGTATGTCCTTCATTATTTGATTTAGGGGAATCATACCGGATTGTTATTATCAGCGTTACGGAGGGAGATGACAAACCCCTGAAATATCCAACAATGTTTTATAGTTCAAATCTATGTATCATTAATAAGACAGATTTGCTTCCGTACGTTGATTTTAATGTAAAAAAATGTAAAGAGTCCGCTATAAGAATAAATCATCATTTACAATTATTTGAAATGTCGGTAAAAAACGGGGAAGGTCTTGAAAATTGGTATAGCTGGTTAAGAGAGCAATACAAAAAATTGTAAGATCTTTAGCCATTTTTTATAATCTCATTTATCCTCTTACAAACTTCCGGTATGGCATCAGTTATTTTTTTTGAAATAGAAGCAGTAACCTCTTCCGGAATATTTTCAACCTGACAGGCAATAATTATAACATCAACTTTACAAATATCTTTTAATTCTTTTAACAGATTTGAAGTTGGAAGCTGATGCATTGAGAAATCATCAATCTTCTTTTCAGGAATTTCATCTATTGGAAGTTCAAATATTTCACCGGGAGTTTTTGCAGCATCTATAGCATCAACAATAATAATTCTATCGGGTTTTTTTTCACTAAGAGCAATATCAAACAGTATATTTCTTACACTGCTGCCTGCATTTATTACACCTACATTTTCAGGAAGATTATAATTTTTCTGGAATTCTTCAGCGACCAGAGGGCCAAATCCGTCATCACCAAACAAGATATTACCGCATCCTAAAATAAGAATTTTACAATTACAATAAGAAGGTATATTCCCCATAAAAAAACAAGCCCAGCGTTAAATGTACTATTTCACCAAAACATTGTGTTTCTAATTTTAATTCTCTAGAAATTTTTCAGTGTATCAAGCAATTCGCCTTTGTTATCTACAATATTAATCTTAACTGCAAGTCGTCCGTCAAGATCATGAGTTGCACAGGAAAGACAAGGGTCATAAGCTCTGTAACACATTTCAATTTTGTTTATCAATCCCTGGTCGTACTTCCCGTCTTTTATCAGGTCAATTGCTGCTCTTTTAACTGACATATTTATAGGAGCATTGTTATGAGTTGTGCCAACAATTAAATTTACATTTGTAACTAATCCCTGTGCATCTGTTTCATAGTCATGGATTAAAGTTCCTCTCGGAGCTTCTACAATGCCAATACCTCTTGCTGCTCTTGGTGTTACAGGTATTCTTGTATCTTTTGAAGTAATCGCCGGGTCTTTTAACAACTGAACTGCATATTCTGCATTGTAAAGTAATTCAATAAGCCGTGCCCAGTGATAAAGAAGAGTTAATTGAACCGGTCTTCCAAATTTCTCTCTGAATTCTGTTAATTCTTTCTGTGCAAGCGGTGTTCTGATTTTATCACAAACATTTAATCGGGCAAGTGTATTTGTTCTGTAAACTCCAACCGGGTTATCCAAATCCATAGAGAGTTTGCCAACTTTTTTCATATATGGGAATTTCATATATGTCCAGGGTTCAATATGTTCTCCTATATAATCAGTATATTTCTCATAAGTGAAATCCTCATATTTCCCATCAGCGTCCATCATTCTCAATTTACCATCATAAAGGTCAAGTGTCCCATCATCAGTAACTGTTCCCAGGAAACCCGTTTTTATTACTCCAAGTGATGTAACTGTATCAAGATAATTCGGGAAAATACTATTTTTTGCAAAATCAATAGAGAATTTCGCAAATTCTAAGACCTCTTCTGCCATAAGCAAAGTAGCATCTCTTTCTTTTTCAGTCAACGGCTTACTGAAACCACCTGGTACAGCTGTTATCGGGTGTATTGATTTTCCTGATACAATGTCAAGCATTTCTGCACCGAGCCATCTATTACGGATAACTTTCTTTGCAATATCAGGAACTTTCCCTGCAATTCCTATTACATTTCTAACTGAGGGGTCAGCATCGGGTCCCATAACAAAATCTGCACCTGCGAGGAAATAAAAATGTAATATATGTTCTTCGCAATAAGCGATGCTATTGCATAGTTCCCGGAGTTTCTTAGCAGCAGGAGGTATCTGAACACCAAATACTGCATCATTTGCTTTTGCTGATGCCAGGTGATGTGACCAGGGACATACACCACATATACTTGTCACAATCCTTGGCAATTCTTCAACCGGCTTTCCAATGCAGAATTTTTCAAAGCCACGGAGTTCAAGTTGCTGAAATTTCACATCATCAACATTCCCTTCATCATTGAGTAAAATTGTGATCTTTGCATGGCCTTCCAATCTTGTTGCCGGATGTATTACTATTTTTTTCATATATTTATCCTCCTTTCATTAATTTCTCTTTGGTATTGGTCTTAATCTTCCCTGAGCGCCAACATATCTGTTGAATGTTGCTGCCCTGTCAGGAATCTCCTGTGCATTCAGGCCGATTGATGAAATGGCACCCATCATATCAACCATTGGATTTGCACCTTTTCTTATTGGACCGAAACAACCTCTGCAGGGCATTAATCCCTTAATACATCTTGGAATATGAGGCTGCTCTTCGCCACTTGTCATATAGCAGCCTGTTTTTGTAACAGGACCTAAGCACAAAAATCCTTTTTCCATAAAGCATCTGGAACCAATCAGTTCTTCTTTTTCTAAATCAAGCATACTTTCAAGAGGTCTTTTTATTGACACAATCGCTTTCTTTTCACGCTTTACCGGACAGTCGTCACATACGCTTCTTTCAGGTAATTCAAATGGTTTTCCTTCAAGCAGAGAAGTAAGAGCCTGTGCAATAATCTGCGGGGCTGTAGGGCATCCCGGAATATAAACATCAACCTTCACTACTTCGTCAATAGCATATACTCTGTCAAGAAGGGGCGGGATATCCTGGTTTGGCGTGTCGGCACTATCTGTTGAAACAGAATCCCTGTAAACTTTATCATATAGATCCTGTAACGGAAACTGATTTGCCAATGCAGGAATACCACCAAAGCAGGCACAACTTCCCAGCGCAATTAATGTTTTACACTTAATTCTCATCTCGGCAGTAATTTCTTTATGCTCCTCATTTCTTATACCACCTGAGATTATTCCGACGTCAGCCTCTGGAATTTCCAGTTTGTCTTTTTCTCCAGTTTGTCCAAAATATTTATGGTCTACCAAAACAGGAATGTGGACAAAATCCAGTTTTGGCAATAAATCAAGCAGCGGCTCACCGATGTCAAGAATTGTTACTTCACATCCGCCACAATTTGCTAACCATTCTTCTGCAATTTTTACTGACATAATTTTCCCTCCTTAATTTTTAATTAGTTTTTTATTGTTTTTCTATGACAACTTCAGTAACTACTCTTCGTGTAAACAGAAAATATTTCTCTTTTTCTTGAACTATACGGGTTTCAAAATTATTTTTTTCATATTCTGCTTTAATGTTAATTGCTTCGGACTCACTTATGTATGTTCGACCATCCCACATATACTTTTTTTCATTAAAAAATTTTACATTATCCATATTCCCATTTTATATATTAATTTTTTTTGTACAAATAAATCATTTATAACATTTGTGCATTTTCTCTATATTTAATAAAATATTTTTCAAAGAGATCTATGCTACTTTCATAATGGTGGCTAAACCTTATATGGGCTCGGTCCCAAATTTTTAATTTCTTCTGTAAATTCCTTCATTACTTGTGCAAATCTTGGCCCTTCTGATGCCGATACCCATTCTAATCGAAATCTTTCATCCTCAATACCAAAATCCTGTAACATAAGTTTTATTGCTTCTGCTCTGCTTTGTGCCTTTAAATTTCCTTCAAGGTAATGGCAATCACCAATATGACAACCACAAATAATAACACCATCAGCGCCTTTTGTTAAAGCATCAATTACTAAGTTCGGATGAACCATACCAGAACACATAACACGGATTATACGGACGTTTGTAGGATATTGTAATCTTGAAATACCTGCAAGGTCAGCACCTGCATACGAACACCAGTTACAACAAAATGACAGGATTATCGGGTCAAAATCAGTATTTGTCATAGATTATCCTCCTATTCTACAGTTTGTAATGCTGCTGCAATTTGTGCAGCAATATGTTCCAATTTAAAATTCCTGACATAAATACCTTGTTTGGGACAGGTTGCCATACAAGTTCCGCAGCCTTTACATTTTAGCTCATCTACTTCAACTGTTTTCTTAATTGAACCTTCTCTCATATATTCAAGCAATGTTAATGCTTTATATGGACATGGGTCAATACAGTAAGCACATCCGTCACAATTTTCATCTACAACATTAGAAATCACAGCCGCAAGTTCAATTTCTTCTTTAGAAATTATTGTACTTGCCCTTGAAGAAGCAGCTAAAGCCTGTGCAATGCTTTCATCAACTGTTTTCGGAAAGTGAGCAAGACCGCACAGGAAAACACCGTCGGTAGCAAAGTCAACAGGGCGAAGTTTCATATGTGCTTCTAAAAAGAAACCATCACTTGTTAATGGCACTTTGAGTTTCTGGGCAAGGTCTTTAGCATCGTTTCTGGGAATAACTCCGGTTGACAGGATTAAAAGATCTGTTTTAATATTTACTTTGGCATTCAGAACAGGATCATACACTGATACTTTTAATTGTCCATTAACTTTTTCTACCTCAGGTTTTTTATCTGCGTTATACGTAATAAACCGGACATCTTTTTCTCTTGCCTTAGTATAGTATTCTTCATTAAATCCATAAGTTCGTATATCCCTGTAAAGGACAAACACATTAGTGTCGGGGTTTTTCTCTTTAATCAATAAGGCATTTTTGATTGCCTGCTGACAGCAAATCCGACTACAGTATGGTATCTTTTCATCGCGTGAACCAACACACTGAATCATAACTACTGTTTGTTGTTTATGTTTTGTAGTTTGAAGGTGCCCATTTGCGAGTTTTTCTTCTAATTCTGTCTGTGTTATTACCTTTTCATCCTGACCATATAAATATTCAATCGGTTTATATTTCTCTGCACCAGTAGCCACTATAACAACACCGTGATTAACTGTGTGAACATTATCATTGGACTTAAATTCTGTTGAGAAATTACCAACCGAACCATCAATCTTAACTATTTGTGAATCAGTATAAATATGAATCTTAGGGTGATGTTTGACCTTATCAATCAATGTATCTAATTTTTTTTGAGGGTCATCTCCATTTAACAGGAATTTCACTTTCATAAAATTACCACCCAGAGTATCACTTTTTTCAAGCAGATAAACTTCAAAAGACTGTTCCGCTAAATTAAGCGCTGATGTAATACCAGATACACCACCGCCAATTACAAGTGCATCTCTGCAAATTTTCACTTTTCTTTTATAAAGCTGTTCAAGGAACCGAGCTTTTGCTGCCGCCATCCTGACAAGGTCTTTAGCTTTCCGTAAGGCTGGCTTAGGTTCGTGCATGTGAACCCATGTACACTGATCCCTGATATTAGCCATCTCAAAGAGGTATGGATTAAGCCCTGCCTCCTGAATAATGCTCTGAAACAAAGGTTCATGAGTCCTTGGTGTACAGGAAGCAACAATAACACGATTTAGATTATGTTCTTTAATTGCTAGTTTGATTTTCTCTCCCGACTCGGCAGAACATGTGTAAAGATTATCCTCTGCATAAACCACGTCAGGCAGGGTCCTGGCATACTCAACAACTTCAGGAACATTTATCACACCCCCGATATTTTTCCCGCAATTGCAGACAAAAACTCCAACTCTTGGCTCTTCTCCTGTAACATCCTTTTCGGGTGGATATGCTTTTTCTTTCACCAGTTTGCCTTTTTCAGTAAAAAGTAGAGAAAACGTCCTGGCAGCAGCAGCGCTCCCTTCCATGACGCTTTCAGGGATATCTTTCGGTCCAATAAAAGTACCTGTAATAAAAACACCTTCTTTTGGGGAATCGACAGGAGCAAATGAACCGGTTTCACAGAAGTTGTACTTATTTAGTTCAAGGCTGAATGTTTTGGCAAGTTCCTCTGCATGATCAGGGGCGGTTAAACCAGATGACAGGATAACCAATTCATATTCTCCAGATAATTTCCTGTCATTTTCAGTCAGATAATCAATAATGAGATTACTTGTTTCGGGTATTTCTTTGATGGAAAGCGGGCGACATCGTATGTAATTTACACCGAGCTTTTGCGCTCTTATATAGTACTCTTCAAAACCTTTGCTAAATGCACGCATATCCATATAGAATATATCACATTTTAATTTCTCACCCTCATGCTCTTTAGCAATGATTGCCTCTTTTGTCGCATACATGCAGCAGACAGCAGAACAATAGTCTCTTTCATAGTCGCGTGAACCAACACATTGAATCCATGCAATTTTCTTCGGATCGGTTTTATCGGAAGGTCTTAAAATTTTTCCCTGAAATGGTCCGGAAGCTGAAAGGATTCTTTCAAACTCAAGTGCTGTTATAACATTTTTGAATTTCCCATAACCATAATCAGGTTTTAATTCAGGATTAAAGGAATTGTATCCCGGCGAGAGAATAATTGTCCCGACATTCAATTCGGATTTTTGTTCTTTTTGTTCATAATCAATTGCTTTTGCCTCACAAACTACCTTACAAATACCACAAACATCATAATTTAAGTGGAGACAGGTGTTATTATCAATAGCAGGTTTATTAGGAATTGCCTGGGGATATAAAACAGAAACAGGTTTTCTTTCATTTAATCCCATATTGAATGAATCCGGAATAGATATTGGTGTTGTATTAATTGTGAAAGATTGCACTTTTTTACCTACGGGACAGATAAAATTACAGGCACCACATGTCCAGCAAACTGCATTATGCTTGCCGTATGGAGTTTCCTGTTTCCTTTTTGAGCCTCTGCCGGTAAATCCGATTGCGCTTCTGCCCATTCTCTCTTCACACATACGAATGCAAAGGCCGCAAAGGAAACAATCTTCATATCTCTTTTTAATTCTTGGCTCTTTAACACCATATTCCTCTGCAATATTTTTTATTACCTCTGAATCAGGGCATCTTGCAAGAAGCAGCTCAGCAACAATTTTTCTAGCCTTGAATATCCTTTCTGTATTAGTAAATACATTTATTCCATTAGTAACAGGAAAAGTGCAGGAAGCCTGCAATGATAATTCTCTTCCCGGAACCTGAACCTCCACGACGCATAGTCTGCAGGCACCGTAAGGCATAAGAGCTTTGTGGTAACATAAAGTCGGGACTTTGATTCCAAGGCTCTCAATTGCCGCCAATAGACTTGTTCCTTCTTCAACTTCAATTTTCTGATTATTTATTGTAAGAGTTACCATTACTACCTCCGCTGATTATTTAACATGATCAAAAGTTATATTTATTTCGGGATGAGTAATTTTCAAACATTTTATTGTTTCATTCAAATTTCCAAGAGGCTTTCTGTCTATATGCCCCAGTTTGAAAGCAGCTGTAATTTTTGTTCCTTTGCCAGGCTCGCTTTCAATTTTCATTGCTCCACCTGCCTCCTCTGCTGAGTGGGAAAGAAATGCCAAACCGAGACCGACTTTTTTACCCTTCTTAGTAGTAAAGAACGGATTCAGAGCATATTCTTTTGTTTTGTCATCCATACCCTCACCATCATCTTCTATTGTCAGAGTAAGCAAGTCGTTCTTCTTGTCCTCTGTTATCATTATATTAATATTTTTTGCTTTTGCTCTTATGGAATTTTCCGCGATATCAAGAATATGTAATGAAATATCTTCCATTTTTAAATAATTACCTCCCTTCCATTTTCGTTACGGAGACACTTCCGGATTTCTTCAAATGTACTCTCCTTCATTAGAAAACAGGAGTAGCGTTTACCAATATCATTAATCAAATGTGCATCAGATGAAGTGATAAATACAAAGTCCTTACCTGTATTAATTTTGTCTCTTTCAGAAGGTTCTATTATCTCAAGCGCGTCTAGTTTAAGACCCTCAGGTATAAATCCCAGATTTGCAATTATGCTGAAACCTTCTCTGTCAATATGAGAGGCAATGGCAATACCATTAAATTTATGTATTAAATCAACCACTTCCTCAACTGACATTTCTGTAGCACCTATAAGCAGTTTGTTATTAAAACCGAGAACCTCATCATTTTCATTGACAACTACCTGGAGACCGTATCGTTCTTCATCATTAACTCCATGTAAATTTGAGTAAACAGCCTCCTGCATGAAAAACAAATCTCTTTCGTTTCCGAACAAACCCAGAATATGAACCTCTTCCCTGGATGTAATTTCAATACCTCCAATAGCCTTTATTCCTTGTATATTAGCAGATTTTTCCATTGCCGGAAAATTTTCTGCCGAGTTATGGTCGCATATTCCTATGATATCAAGCCCTTTCTTTTTTGCCTCCTTAATTATATTCCTTGGAGACATCTCCAAATCTGCACATGGAGAAAGACAGGTATGGATATGCATGTCGGCTTTAAATTCTTTCATATCACCTGATTCCAATTTCATATAACCTCCCTGTAACTTCGTAGGTTAATAAATTGCTGATCATTACAGGTATTTTTTCTTCTTTTGCTCTCATTAGCGTTTCTTTCTCCGGCTTTCTTCCGTTAACAATTATTATTCCGGAAAGCTCCTTTGAACTTGCAACTGCTATGATGTTTTGATGGATTTGTAAAGTAACCCATATATTTCCTTTTTTTGAATTTGCAAGGGCATCACTTAATAAATCCCCTGCATATCCTCCGGTTACTTCTTTTTCAAGTAACTTTTCACCTGATATAACTTTTAAGCCTAATGTCTTTACAATATCTCTAATCTTCATTTTTTTTAGTATATATAACAAAATTCAAATTTGTTCCTTCATTAATCTTACTTTCCAAAGTCATCTCATCTGAATAATTTTTAATATTTGGAAGCCCCATCCCTGCACCAAATCCCAGTTCTCTGACCCAGTCGGGTGCAGTTGAATAACCCTTACGCATTGCTTTCTTTACATCAGGAATTCCCGGACCCGAATCAATTGCACTTATTATTATTTTATCCGGCTGGATCTTTGCCACAAGTTCTCCTTCAGGAGTGAAAATAACTATGTTCATCTCGGCTTCGAAAGCTGCAATTGCAACTCTTCTTATTGTTTCCGGCAAGAATCCCAATCTTAATAAATTCTTTCTAAGCTTACTGGTTTGTTCTCCTGCTTTTTTAATTTCACCTCCTTTTATGCGGTATTTTAAAATCAGAGTAGAATTATCCGAGATTACATCTTCAAAAATATGACTTGCCCTGTATGTATGAATTTCTTCTTTATGATAATCAATCTCAAGTTTTTTCAGCAAACCCTCTATGATATCCCCCTTTGTTATAATTCCAACAAGTTTCTTTTTATGTCTGTCAACAACGGGGAATCGTCCATAGCCACTCTTCTCAAATTTACCTACCACCTGAACAATGGGCTCATCCGAATAAACTGTAACAACATTTTTTGTCATCTTGTTTTCAACTTTTTCATCAATTCCTCCAATTTCAAGAAGGCAAATTATTAAGTCTTCTATGGTTACTATTCCAACCAACCTGTCATTATCCACAACAGGTATTCCGGATATTTTATTATTTCTGAGAATCCTTCTTACATCGTTCATTGTACTATCCGGCTTTAAAGTAGTAACATTCTTTCGCATTACCTGATTTACTTTCAGCTCATACGTCAGCTCCTGTGTCTTAGATGGTTTTTTATGATCTAAAGTTTTCATACATTGGATTGTGCTCAAGTGTTCATGTTATATTGTTAAATATTACTGCCTAATGATTACTGTTTACTGTTTTCTGATTTCGGAACACCCTATAAGACCATTTTTATATAGCTTTCCACAACTCTCAAACATTGGGGTTTTTGTGGCAAGAAGAATTATTTCTTTTTCTTTTGCAAGGTCAACAGTTTCCCTGGATGGTTTTTTCCCTCTTACAAAACATACTACATTGACGCCTGAGTTTTCAGCAGTATATATAACCTGTGGAGTAGTTAATCCTGTCAAAAGAAGGGCCTCAGACTTTATAAAAGCCAGAACATCGCTCATCAAATCGGCTCCACAAGCCATAGTAATATTGACATCTGACTTATCCTTAACATTGCACAATATTTCGGCATCAAGAATTTGAATTATTTTACCAAGTTTCATTTTTCCCTCCTTTTGACAGGATAGGGTTCCTCTACCCCTGTTATATTTTCCATTTCTTTACCGGATACTTTAATAATAGCAGATACCTTTGGAGGACAGACATCAAGACATGTCCCGCATTTTGTACATTTGGACTGATCAATAATATGAATATGTTTCAACTCTCCTTTAATAGCACCTGGAAGACAGTTTTTTAAACACAGTTTACATCCCGTACATTTTTCAGGAAGAATATAATATTTAATTAAATTTTTGCAAACAAGTGCCGGGCACCTTCTCTCCTTTATATGTGCTTCATATTCATCTCTGAAATATTTAAGCGTTGATAGAACAGGATTTGGGAGAGTTGCTCCAAGCCCGCACCCTGAAGCATCCTTGATAGCATTACTGGCTTCCTCAAGAAATTCCATATCCATCAATTTCCCGTCGCCATTTGTTATATTAGTCAGAATTTCGTGCAAGGCTTCGCTTCCATCCCTGCAGGTTGTGCATTTTCCACAGGATTCATCATTTGTAAATTGAATAAAGAATTTTGCCACGTCCACCATACAGGTATCTTCATCCATAATAATCATTCCGCCTGAACCCATCATAGAACCTGCTTCTGCGAGACTCTCAAAATCAATAGGTATATCAATCATACTTGAAGGAATACATCCTCCGGAAGGACCACCCGTTTGAACAGCTTTAAATTTTTTATTGTCAGGAATTCCTCCGCCAATATCATAAACTATCTCCTTTAATGTTATACCCATAGGAACTTCGATAAGTCCTGCATTATTTATCTTTCCGACCAGTGCAAAAATTTTGGTTCCTTTGCTTGTTTTAGTACCTATTTTTGAAAACCAGTCCGCTCCCCTGTTTATTATTACAGGGATATTTGCCCAGGTCTCAACATTATTTATAACTGTCGGGCAACCCCATATTCCTGATTGTGCAGGGAAAGGGGGACGTTGTACAGGTTCGGGACCCCTTCCTTCAATTGAAAGAATGAGCGATGTCTCTTCTCCGCATACAAAGGCGCCTGAACCTTGTCTGATCTCCAAATCAAAACTAAAATCGGTTCCAAGAATATTCTTTCCCAGAAGACCATATTCTTTTGCATTGGAAATAGACAAATTCATTCTTTTTATAGCAAGCGGATACTCAGTTCTTGCATAGATATATCCATGGGAAGCGCCAATTGCGTATCCCCCTATTATCATTCCTTCCATTGCTGATAACGGATCCGATTCAAAAACACTTCTGTCCATAAATGCGCCGGGGTCTCCCTCATCACAATTGCAGATAATGTATTTAGGTGTCTTCTGTTCCGCTCTGCAAATCTTCCATTTAGTCCCTGTTGGGAATCCGGCACCACCTCTTCCTCTCAAACCTGAACGTGTAATTTCATCAATAACATCATCAGGTGTCATTGAAGTCAGCACCTTTTCAAGAGCAGCAAAGCCATCCCTTGCAAGATAATCGTCAATCTTTTCAGGGTCAATTATTCCCTTATTTCTCAAGACAATAAGTAACTGCTTCCTGAAGAATGGAATCTCCGATAATAATGGAACGGGCTCTTTCTTTTCAGGGGGAGAAAACATAAGTCGTTCAACAGGTCTGCCTTTCAGGAGATGTTCCTGAACAAGAAAGGGAATATCTTCCGGGGTTAAAAACCCATAGAAGATTCCATCGGGCTGAATCACCATAAGAGGTCCCTGGCCACAAAACCCATTACATCCGGTTATAATAACAGATATCTCCTTTTCGAGTCCCTGCTTCCGGATTTCTTTTTCAAGAACTTCGTAAATGTTGAATGCACCACCTGCAACACAGCCGGTTCCTGTACAGAGCATTAACTCTATTCTTCTTACAGCCATATTTTAACCTCCTTTTTCTGATCCAATGCCAATTGCATAATCTGTGACAATATTGCCACCGAGAATATGTTCTTTGAAAATCCTCTTTGCTTTATCAGTGGTCAATTTCCCATATTTAACTGGTGGTGAATTCAGGAGTTCAACGGTAGCCATTGGTTCCATTGAACATAGACCCGCGCAGCCCGATGTTGTAAGCATTACATCCTTTTCAGTTAAGATTTCAATCTCTCCTAGAATTGCGGAAACTATCTCTCTTGCACCTGCAGCAATGCCACATGTTCCCATATGAACTATTATCTTACTTTTAAATTTCCCTTCTCTAAGGTAAATGTTCTTCTGGGCTTCTTTTCTTTTTTTTCTTAATTCATCCAAGGTTAGTGGTGCCATAGTTATATTATAGTTTTATACTTTTCAATAATTCCCGGGATATCCTTTGTAGATACTTTACCATAGACATAATCTCCTACCATTATAGTAGGTGCGAGTCCACAGCAACCTATGCATCTCACTGACTTAAGTGTAAATAACATGTCAGGAGTAGTTTCATTCTCTGTTATCTTAAGGATATCGCTTAATCTTTCCATCAACCTCCCGCTTCCTTTCACATAGCAGGCTGTTCCCATACAAACATTAATTATATGTTTGCCTCTTGGAACAATGCTAAGGGAACTGTAAAAGGTCGCGATCTTTAAAATATGAGATAACGGATACCCGACTTCCTGTGAGACGTAATTTAAAACATTTTCGGGAAGATAGTTGAATGTGGAATTTATTTGTTGAAGGATTGTCATCAGCGGACCTTTTTTATCCTTGTTTAACCGGATTATTTCAGTAACTCTTTCCTTGTATTGTGGCTCAAGTTCAACTTTTATCTTTTCAATCGGCTGGACTATATTTCTTGTCGGGCAGTTGGTTATACATGTTCCGCACCCGGTGCATTTTTCTTCGTTTATGTATCTTGGCTTTTTATTAAGGATTACTTTAAAATTTCCCGCTTCACCCTCTACTTTTTCAATACCCGATAACGTAATAATCTCTATATCTTTATGTCTCCCTATTTCAACAAGACGTGGGGCCATAGTACACATAGCACAATCGTTGGTAGGGAATGTTTTATCGAGTTGAGCCATTACTCCGCCGATAGCTGGTTTATTGTCAACAAGATAAACTTTAAGTCCTGATTCAGCTAAATCCAATGCGGCTTGCATACCGCTTATGCCGCCGCCTAAAACCGCTACTGCTCCTACTTTATCCGACATTTTGCACCTCCGTTGTAGATAATTTATTTAATTTTTGCTGTTGTAACTGGAATGCTTTTTCTTTAATCCTGTAAAAATAAAGAGCAACCGGTCTGTATGCAAGATGTGCCCATTTTGAAAACGGCACTTCTATCATTAGCATTGGAATAGCAAGCATCAGGTGAATTAAATACATATAAAATCCAACTAACGGGACGTTATAAATTCTGCAAGCAAATATTGCAATACCTGTGAGAGCTGTTAATAATAATAGTATAACAAAAGTCCAATCGGTAGTGTGAGAGTATTTACTTTTTTCAGTATCCTTTTTAATTCTTCTGTTTAAAAAGTAGATTGTCCCGAAAATAAGCACTATGGTTCCATAAAAACCTATTATTCTTTGTATATTCCACCAGTGATAAGATTCGTCTTTACCCTGGAACCACGGTAAGAAAAAGACAATCATAAGGAATAACAAAGCATAACCGGACATAAGCAGGAAATGAATTATCCAGTAATTATATTTTCCTTCACGAAGTCGTTTAAAGAAAGATTGAGTGTCTTTTTCACATTGAGAGAAACGCCATTGAAAGAGAAAATTAAAAACCATATTTCCCATCTCAGTGAAATATAGTTTAAACGGTATTTTTAAACTTTTATCACTTTTTAATGTTTTCAAATACATATTGAAGACAAAGGATAGTAACAAGCCGGCAAGTAAAATAGCAACAACCATATCAACGAAATGAACAATTTTTGCTGGTGCCAGGTCGTTAAAAGACATTCCATCAGAAGTTGTTGGTAATCCCAGTCCGGGTAGAAACATCCACACAAGAAAAACTATTCCTGCTAAAAGAAAAATTGCAGCAAATTCCCATACTTTGGAGGTATAAAGTTTTTTTGCAAGTCCTGTCCAGTCGTAGTTTGCTGTCAAATATCGTCTGAGCGTCATCATCGTCTCTCCCGGATCTGCCTGCCTCGGACATGATATAGAACAGTCACCACAGTAGTAGCAAAGCCACGGGTCTAAACTGCTTAATAATCTCTTTCTCAACCCTGTCCGCACATACTGAAGACATATGCGGGGAGAAAGAGGTGTCTCGTTTGATGATAAAGAACAGGTAATTGTGCAGCCGCCACAATTAAGGCATGCATTAGTATCGAATTTCCCATATTTACGAACTTCCTTTAATAGTTCCGGGTTAGCCCATTCTTCCATTTCAACTTTTTTCATTCCTTATTAAAAATATTCTATAAATATAATAGAAGTTCCTTTAATAAAATAAATGATATTTGTCAGAACAGGTGACATGATATAATCCTTCAATATCATAACCTGGAATTCCAATGATGATCCTTGGTTTTTCTGCGGTGATTACTGAAGTTACATTTTCAGTACAGGAGTAAAGAAACTCTTTAACGGTGTGGCAGGTTTTGGTCTGTTATAAGAAATATGAGTTATCTCTGAGGGTTTGAGAAGTTCATAATCCTGACCAAATTCGTTGCTTTCAGTAGCGAAAATTGTGTAGGATAGTATCGGCTGCTTCAATATCTTATCCCATTCTTCTTTTAGGATGCTGAAGTAGCTCATTTATGTGTGATGATTCACCATTAAAAATATAATTTTAAATTATTATTTTTATAATAAATTTAATTAATTTACTGTTACTTACAGAATGATAAGTATAAATGGTATTAAATCAATTAAATAAAAATTTATTTTTAAAATTTATTTTTTAACTTGCAAATACAGTTTCCAGAACAAACCCATTAATCCCCATTTGCTCGTGGAAATGATCGGAGATATGCTTAAAGAATGAGTTGTAATAGTTTTTATAATGGATGAAAAACTAGTTCCGGCACATATTCATTTTACTAAATGGTTCATCAGGATCAGGTGGATTGCTGTAACTGTATTAATAGTTTCAAGCCTGGTAGTTAAGCATTTACTTAACATTTCAATTCAGGAAGAATCAATTTATATAATTTCTGCCATTCTTTTGTCATTAAATGTCTTTCACAGAATTATTCTCCAGCGAATAAAAAAAGAAAGAAGTGAAAAGGCAATAAAAAAAATCAAGCGCGAAATTCATTTTCAGATAGTAACCGACCTTATCCTTCTGACAATTATTCTTCATTATTCGGGAGGAATAGAAAATCCACTGGTGCTTTTCTATTTTTTTCATATGATAATAGCAAGCTCAATATTCTCAACACTTCAAAGTTATGTTTATGCTGTTTTTACTGTAATCCTGGCAGCTTCTCTGGCTCTTTTGGAATGTTATGCCGTTATTCCACATTATCCCCTGGAAGGTTTTGTTTCGCACGATCTTTATAGCAACATTCTATATGTATATGGTACCGGTTTTGTCTTTGCCTGCACCTCGATCCTGGTGGTATTCCTTTCACACATGATCATCTACAGATCAATAAAAAGTGAAGAGACTTATGTTAAAACCAATATTGAACTCGAAAACAAAGACAAGCTGAAAAACGAGTATGTTCTGCGGGTAACACATGATATTAAAGGGCATATTGCGGCAATCCTGAGCTGCCTTGATGTCGTCAGATCAAAATCTACAGGGCATTTGAACGAAATACAGGAGGAATTTACGTCGCGTGCATATGAGCGGACAGGGCTTCTATCAGGATTTATAAAGGACCTCCTGAACCTTACAAAGAAACGATTGAAACACGATAATGAAATTGAAGAATTCTCATTGCCCGACCTGATAAACAAGGTTGTCAAACCAATCCTTATGCTTTTTAAGGACAAGTCGATCGATTTCAACTTGTACATTGACAAGTCGATTGGTTTGATAACAGGAAATCCTTATACAATTGAGGAACTCTACTCAAACCTCTTGTTAAATTCAGTAAAATATACACCACCTAAAGGACGTATTGAGCTTACCGTGAAAAGCCATAATAATTATCTTATTACTGAGATTTCCGACTC
>Ga0315275_10001059_pt1 | contig 23714 bp, 19 predicted proteins | sample YL17G03_0_MG_FD_205557 | JGI IMG/M metagenome (GOLD analysis project Ga0315275, IMG submission 205557) | Sediment microbial communities from Yellowstone Lake, YNP, Wyoming, USA - YL17G03_0 | ecosystem: Environmental > Aquatic > Freshwater > Lake > Sediment | place: USA: Wyoming | collected...
TGGGCCTGGCCGGTCGGCGTCACGAGGAAGGTCAGGCTGTTCACCGCCTGACTGGTGGACGCCTTGAGAGCGACCAAACCGGCCACGGTGGCGTTGTTGGTCGGCGCGACCATGGTCACAGTCAGCGTCGGCACCTGGGCGTTCTGGACCGTGACCGTGACGGTCGGGCTGTTCACCGTTTTGCCGTCCGCGCCGGTGGCCTGGGCGTAGATCTTGACCGTCGCGCCGTTGCCCAGCGTCGTCGTGTCCCAAGTCGTCAAGCTGGTCCAGTTGAGTTGGTCGCCGCTCGAAGCCGGAAAGGTCGTCTGTGTCGTGCTGCTCTTCAGTGTCTCGCTGGTCGTTTGTGTCGTGCTGCTCTTCAGTGTCTCGCTGGTCGTTTGTGTCGTGCTGCTCTTCAGTGTCTCGCTGGTCGTTTGTGTCGTGCTGCTCGGCGGTGCCTGACCGGTGGGCGTGGTGATGAAGAAAGTCAGATCGCCCGCCGCCTCGCTGGTGGAAGCCTTGAGGGAGATCGAGCCGGAAACAATGTCATTATGAAGGGGCGCGACCATGCTCACGGTCAGCGTCGGCGCCTGGGTATTCTGGACCGTGACCTTGATGGTCTGGCTGTTGACCTGCTGGCCCTGCGCGCCGAGGGCGTGGGCGTAGATATCGACCGTTGTCCCGTTGGCCAGCCTGGTCGTGTCCCAGGGCAGTATCGAACCCGCCCAAGTCGACCCTTTATCGGTGCTCGTGCCTTCTGAGGTGCTCTTGATCGTGCCCACAACCATGGTGAAGCTCACGCCTGCTGCCGCCGGACTGGTCTCGGCCGCAAAAGTGACCGTACCGGAAACGACGGCTCCGTCGATGGGATTGACCATCGTGACGTTCTGGACGGGCGCTGGGGCGTTCTGGACCGTTACCCTGATGATCGGGCTGCTGACCTGCCTGCCGTCCAGTCCTGTGGCCTTGGCGTAGATATCGACCGTTGTCCCGTTGGCCAGCCTGGTCGTGTCCCAGGACACAGAACCGGTCCAATTGATCTGGTCGGAACTCTTGGACGAAAGGCTGATCGTGGACTGACCGCTCGGAGTCACGAAAAACGTCAGATCCTTGGCCTTCAGAGATGTCACGGCCGACGGAAAGACGGCGCCGGAAACATTGCCACCGTCACCGGGTCTGAGCATCCTGACCGACAACGGATTATTGACCGCGACTATGACGCTATCGCTGAAGACCGGCCTGCCGGTCGCATCGAACGCCTGCGCCACGATGCTGAATTGCGTGCCGTTGACGTACTCGGTCGTCTGCCAGGGCGCCTCTCCGGCCCATCCCAGACCATCGCTGCTTATCCCTTTAACGGTGATCGGGGTATACACCTCACTCAGATCCGAGATCGTGAATGACAGTTCCGGGACGACGGAGTTGGCGCTGGCCCAAAGCATCACGCTGCCGGCTACCGGCCCGGCTGCGGGATTGGTCACGGAAACCGACAACGGTGCTGGCTGGGCCTGCTGGGCGCTCGCAGGGAGACTGGCGAACGATAACGCCAAACAAAAGATGCCCATCGACGCCAGCAGGCCCGACGTTAAGGCTAAAAGCGTTCTGTTCCCTCTCATAAAAGATATTGCTAGTTCAGATTATATTTTATCAATTTTTGGCCCCAATATCAAACAAAAAACCGTTCGACCCTAAGAACGAACGGCCGGCCTGCCGCCGCGCGACCTGTCGGCTGCGCGGCACAGATTCACTTCTTCAATATGCTCACCTCCATGGCGTCATCCCCGAAAACCTGGCTGGTGCTCTGGAATCGGTCCGAGGTGCGGACGTGCTCCAGATATGTCTTCAGCTCGCGCTGGAAAGACCCTGTTCCATTGGCGACGATGACCGCCCCGGGGCTGAGTTTCGGTTCCAGCTTCTTCAGATAGCTCAAATACTGCGATTTCTGGGCATCAAGAAAGACCAGGTCCACGGGCCCGCTGATCTCGTCCAGGCGCTGCCTCGCGTCGCCGCGCAGGATGACCGCCTTGGAAGCCAGGCCGGCCTGAGCGACGTTCTCCTCCGCCCTCCTGGCCAGCTCTTCGCTGATCTCGATGCCGGTGATGGTACAGCCTTCCGGCAGGTACCTGGCGATGGTGATGGTCGTGTAGCCGGTGAGCACGCCGACCTCGACGGTCTTGCAGGGCTTGGCGTCCTTGACCAATTGCTCCAAAAAACGCGCCTTGGCCGCGCCGATGATCGGCAGGAATTCCCACTTCGATCTCTTTTCGATCTCTTGGAGGACGGCGTCGACAGAGGGCATAGGTCAAGAAAAAATGTTCCTTACGTAATTGACATCGAGACATTCGTGGAAATAGGACAGCAATTGCCCCCTGGCCGCCCCGACGGCTTCCTCGGGCAGATGGCGCCAGGCGAATATCTGGTCGGCGCACTCGACCAGGATGCCGATCTGCATCGTTTCATGATCGACCGGAAAGTGTTTCATGATCTCCTTGACGAAAGAGACCTGCCAGGCGGCGTTGCCCCACATCATTGTCCAGGCTTTCATGGCCACGAACTCCCATGGGTCGACGCCGCCGACCCAGTCAGCGACGGCGATCTTGCCTTTGGGCAAAAGGATGAAGTTCCGCGGATAGAAGTCGCCGTTGGTGAACATGTTCCCCTGGTATCGCTCGGCGGTCAGCGTCTTGAAGATGGCCATGGCCTGAGCCACCGTCTCCTGTCCCCAGATGCGCAGATCGACCAGTTCCTGGCTCTTGATCTTGAAACCCTCGAGCCACACGTCGAAACTGAACATGTTGACGAAATCCGGGATGGTATCCAGGTCGACCATGCGCAGGTCGCGCAGCACGTCGACGGCGTATCTGGCGACCTCCATGCCGATCTTCTTGCCGCCGAGGCTGTCGGGTTTGCTGGAAAGCTCCGACCATTCGAACAACAGCGGCCGGCCCTTGATGAACTTGGTCAGGATCCAGTCGAGATCGCCATATTTGCCGTCGTTCACGTATTCTGGCAGGACCAGTCTCTCGAAATACTGCTGTTCCAGCTGCGGCAGCACGTCCCTCAGTATCCTGACCTCGTACTGGATGCTGGCCGTCTTGCGCGGATCCGTGCCGAATTTCAGGACAAGCGAATTGTCGTTGGCGGGGCCGCCGACGCGCCGGCAAAGGAGAACATTCCATTTCATCGGCTCAATGACCTCCAGGCCGAGGTGCTCAAGGAGTTCGGGTACTTGCGGATGGATCGGTGGCAGGGCTGGTTCCATAATCAATTGAAGCGGGCTGGCGCGGTCATCGCGCGTCCTCGATGACGATCGAGCCCATGACGTCGCCGACGCTGATGCGCCGCGCGACATCCAAACCCTTGGTAACTCTTCCGAAAATGCTGTAGGCCTTGGGCAGCGACAGCTGGTCCTCGGTGACGATGAAAAATTGGCTGCCGTTGGTGTTCGGCCCGGCATTGGCCATGGCCACGATGCCGGCTTTATAATCGAGGCTGACCGGGTCATCCTCGAACTTGTAACCTGGCCCGCCGGTGCCGTTGCCGAGCGGATCGCCGCCCTGGATGACGAAGCCGGGCACGACGCGATGGAAGGTCAGGCCGTCATAGAAGCCGCTGCGGGCTAAGGCGATGAAATTGGACGCGGCTCTCGGCCCCTCGTCGCCCAGGATCTGAAAGACGATGGTTCCCTTGTCAGTGGTGATGACCGCCTGCTTGCCACGAAGCTCCGCGACCGGAAGAATGCCGGGAAACGAGGTCGGCCTGGTGGGCTGGGCAGCACCCTGATCGCCGGCCGCGGCACCCGCGCCGCCGCTTTCGGCCGACGGCTGGGTCGGCGCCGACGGCTGGGTCGGCTGGACGCTAAGCGGGCTCTTTGGCTTTCCGGACAGGGCTGATTCGCTGTTCATACGATTGGCGGGTATGGCGTATTGGGTTTTGGCACAACCGGCGCCGATGAGGACGAGGCTGCCGACCAGTGCTGTTATGAGAATTTGGCTCTTGGCGGACATATTCTGTTTCTGTCAGTGAACCGGTGTGGACCGGACCCTGCCTGGGCCGTAATTAAGGCTTGATGGATTGTATCTGAATCACGGAACCTTCTCAAGTGCCGACTCGGTATAGACGTTGGCGGCGTTCCAGAGCAACCAGCCGGAAGCGCCGGCGTCGACGACGGCCCGCATCTGGGCCCTGACCCGGGCGGCGTCGTAGACCGCGCCCATGTCGAAATCCTGCAACCAAGGGCGTATCTTGGCCAACTGGACGGCCGGAGCCGCCGGGTCGGACGCAGCGGAAGCGGCGTTCTTCTTGTTCAGGGCGTCATAAAGTTCGCGCCCTTTGACCAGATTTCTGTAAATGACCTCGTACGGATAAAGGGCCGGGTTGGCGTAACCCTCGAAACCGGCTGGATAATGCGAAGGGTAGACCATCGGCGAGACGAAATCGAAACGCGGCGCCGCCGCGTCAAGGCGCTGGCCGATGTTCATATCGGAATTGTGCTGCCAGAGGGTCAGACCGAAAAGATCGGCCGAGATGACGGCACCGTCGTTACCGCGCAGCTGCTTGTCCAGGTAAGAGAAGAATTCCGTGATGACCTGGGATTTCGGCTTCTTGCCGTCATAGATCGGGAATTTGATGGCGTTGACGTCGCCGTCCGACGGGAATCTGATGTAATCGAACTGGATCTCGTCGAAGCCGCCGCTGAAAGCCTCGGCGGCGATAGCCACATTGTATTTCCAGACGTCGATGGCCGACGGGTCCAGCCAGTGCAGCCCCAGCCGATCGCTCCAAAGCGCCCCGCCGGCGCGCTTCACGGCCAGGTCGGGCCTTTTCTCCGCCAACGTCTGGTCCAGGAACACCGGCAGCCGGCCGATGATATACACGCCCTCCTGGTGCAGTCGGCTCGTCAGGTCGGTCAGCCGGCCGAGCGGCGGATGCGGCGCCATGTTGGGCTTGAGGCTGTCCTGTTCGGTGTCAAAGGCGATCTGGCTCCGGTGGTTCTTGAGGTCGATGACCAGGGAATTCAATTCTGTCCTGCCGATCAGATCGACGATCTCCCCGAACCGCTTCTTGTCGCCGACCGTGTCGGCCGAGATGTAGATGCCTTTGACGAATTCCGGCGTCTTGACGATCCGCGGCGGCCCGAGATGAGAACGCAACGCGGCCGCGTTCGGCATGTCGGAGAAATACATCGGCTGGAAGGCCGCCGGCGACGCCTGCCACCCGAAATAAAGGACGCCCGGCGCGGCCAGCGCCACGACGATGATAAGTCCGTATTTGGCCGCGAAACGCGGCAGCCAATCCCTGACCGTCCGCTTCGCCGCCCGATATTTTTCGATCAACGCATTCAGCGAGGAATCCCACGACATAATGTGACCGGATGCGGCCGTGTCTAGTTTTTATCCGGACCGCCGTTCGCTGTCCAACTTATAGCCCCGGCGGCCGAGTATGGCGTACATCGCCTTTTTCCCCTCTTCCACGCCGGGCTGGTCATAGACATCGATGTCCAGCAGTTCGCCCATGGCGGCGGTAGCCAGCTGGAAGAAGAGCATCAGGCCGCCGATGGCTCGCGACGTGATGGCCGGGATCAGCAAGGTGCCGCTGGGGCGGCCGTTTTTGGCCAGGGCCAGGGCCGTCGCCCGCCGTTCGGCGTGGATGATCTCCTCGAAGGAATGGCCGGCCATATAGGTTGTGCCTTCGATGTCCGGATACGCGTCGGGCACGATGAAGACGTCGCGGAAGGATCCGACCTCAAGGAAGGTGACGATCTTGTCCAGCGGCCCCTCATTGTAGAGCTGGATCTGCGAATGCTGATCGGTCGCACCCAGCGCGGCCACCGGCGTCAGGCCATGGAAGACGATCTTGCCCCGGCGGTCGTGCTTCTTGCCCAGGCTCTCGGCCCACAACTGGCGGAACCAGGCGCCGAACTCCTTGAGCCCGTCGGCATAGGGCATCAGTACCGAGATATGCTGCGTCCGCCGGACGTAAGCCTCATAATGCAGCCCGGCAAAAAGTAACGGCATGTTCTTGTCCGGGGGCTGGCCGAAAAAGGCGTCCCGGACCTCTTTGGCGCCGGCGATCAGCTCCTTGATCGGGATGCCGGCGCAAGCCGCCGGGAACAATCCGACCGTGGTCAGGGCCGAAAAACGTCCGCCGATGTCCGCAGGCACGGGCAGCGTGCGGTAGCCCTCGCGGCCGGCGATCTGGCGCAACGTGCCCTTGGCCTCGTCGGTGGTGGCGATGACCTGCTGACGATGCTTCTTCAGGCCGACGGCCTTGATCAGCCGCTGGCGCAGCAGCAGGAAAGTGCTCATCGGTTCGATGGTGTCGCCGGACTTGGAGATGATGTTGAGGACCGAGCTCTTCAGGTCGACCCGGCGCAGCAGGTCGGCGATCTCCTCGGGGTCGGTGTTGGCGCCGATGAAGGCGAGGTCCATCCCCTTGCCCGGTCGCTTGAGCGCCCGATAAAGCGCCCTGGCGCCGAGGTCGGAACCGCCGATGCCGATGACGATCAATGTCTTGAATTTCTTGGCGATGTCAGCGGCCAATTTTTCCGCGGCGCGCAGTTCTTGGCGCCTTTCGGGTATGGAGAAGAAGCCGACGCTGCCTTCCTGGCGCTGGCGGGACAGGGTGTCGCGGGCCATCCCCATCAAATGGAGCAACTGGCGCTCCTCATCGCCCCCGGCGCCGTGACGGTCAGGGCGCATCAGAGAATGATCGTAATCGATGAGCTTTTTTTGAGGCATAGGTGTCACGTATTCGATGATGTGGATATTATACACTAACGTCCGCTTATCCGCACTTAAATGTCTCCCCCGCCGAACCCGTGCCGCCGACGGCAAGCCGCTGTCTCGGCAACTTAGAAAAAAGCGGCTTTTGTCGACCTTCGGCTGAAGTCGCGTTCATTTGATTTTTTGCCGAAAATATGCTATTTTTCTTGTGTTAACCTAACTTCCCAATATGGCTATCGAGAGCCGAAGACATCCAACGGAGTCAAGAGAAGCCGGCCGCGCGCCGATCGACGTTTCCATCGAATCCAAGGCGTCCTCCGGCCACCCTGATCGCAACGAGGATGCGGCACTCGGCGACGCCAACAGGCTGGCCGGCGAAAAGGAAACGCCGCCGGTCCTGCACACCAGCGACGCGGCGGCTGACCTGGAGGCCATCCGACAAGCGGCGGAACAGGAAGAGAAAACGGCAGATGACCTCAAAAGCAAAGGCATTTATGGCACCCTGGACGGCGTCTCCGGCCGGGGTTCCAACGGCTCCGGACTGGTGGCCAGCCGTCTGGCCTCCGGCAAGATAGCCGAGATCATGTCGCACATGCCGGCCGACGCTAACGCCGAGCGGGCCCGGCGGTCCATCGATGCGGCCATGAAAGCGGCGCATCAGAAGGTCGCAGAGTACAAAAAGGACCGGCCGGACCTCCAGGAAATGGCCACCACCGCTGACGTGATCAAGCTGATCGACAACGGAGACGGCACCTTCGACGCGGCCTACGGCCACTGCGGAGACAGCCGCATCTACGTCATGGACGGCGAGAGCGGTCAGATCCGCTGCGAAACGGTCGATGACGGCTATGCCGGCCAGGTGCTGCGTGATGGCAAGATCAACCGCGAACAATACGACCAGGTGATGAACGCGCCGGACATGGATTCCCTGCCGAAAGAACTGAAGGTGTTCTACAAGTATCGCAACGTGGTCACTGACGTGATCGGCATGGAGAACGAGGGCAAGGAGCCGCGCATCACCACCGGCGTCATCAAGGTGAAGAAAGGCGACAAGATCCTCATCAGTTCCGACGGCATCCACGACAACCTGACCCAGCAGCAGATCGCCGACATCCTGCGCGCCGGCGGCAGCATGGCCGACGTGGCCGCGGCCGCGGCCAAAGTAGCCGACAGCGGCGAGGGCCGGGCCAAGCCGGACGACATCACCGGATCGCTCATCGAGATCGGAGCGGCGGCGCCGGAAAAAAAGGGCGGCAAACCCGGATCGGAACGCGGCGAACCGACGGCCGAACAACTCGGCCAGTGGCAGAAAGAGGTTGAGGGTGCCGGCGCCGAGATAGCTCGGCTCGAGGGTCTCAAAAAAACGGCGGGATCGCTGGAACCCGGCCGGCGTATACAGCCTGGCCAGGTCACCGCCAAAGATATGGAAATGATCCGCCAGCTTGGCGGAATTGAAGGCATCGATCAGCGATTGCGCGACTGGAAAGCTTATTCGCTGGGCCGCGAATACCAACTGGCCAAGCACGACATGGAAGAAAAGCGGCAGGAAGTCGGCATGTCCCTGGAGCAGATCAAGGCGGAGGTCGAGAAACAGAAAAAGATCGTGGATTGGCAGAAACAGGTGGCCAACGTGGCCAGGTCCAAGGGTCCGGGCAATCCGGTGCTGGCCGGCGCCTCAATGCAGGCCTTGGCCTCCGTCGAAGAGCGGATGCGCCTGAGCCAGGAATCGGCAGCCGACATACTCAAGCAGGCGGAAACGACAGCCGCCGAAAGCCGTCGGAAAATCGCCGCCCTGGAAGCCGTGATCGGATCCGAGGTGCAGCTGAGCAAGATAGCCGACGAATGGCGGCAGGTCGAGGAACAACGCCGCGCCGATCACCTCAAGGCCGAAGAACAACGGCAACAGGCGTCAAGACAAGAAGTGCACCGCGCCTTCGAACAAAAGACGGCTGCCGACCAGCCGATCGTCGAGCAGCGGCGAGCGGCCACGGAACCGAAACAAGGACCGGCCGCCGGCAAGCCTGACCCCCTGGCGCGGCTGAAAGGTTGGTTCAGCAAAAAACGGCCTTAAAGACCGCCTGAGTCATGAGCTGCATCCCGGGCAAACGCCCGGGATGTTTGATTATTGATGACTGTCAGCCATGCAGCGGGTGCTCGCGCTGCTCGCGCCCCAGCCAGTCCTTCAGATAGCGCGTGGCGATGACGTCCTCATGGTTGTACTTGAGGATAGCCTCGAGCTTGCGGCGGTCGCCCTGCTCCAGCCACTCCTCATAATATGCCACCGATTCGCCGCCGCCGGCGATCTTGCCGGACCGCTCGAAGCCGAGGTAGCGGCCGATGTCCTTGATGCCATAGAAATACAGCGGGAAGACGACGGCCTCTTTGACGATCTCGTTCAGGTCGACCATAGCGGCGCGGAAGCGCTCAAGTGCCGGCGCGCCGCCGTAGCGGCTCTCCAGGATGGTCAGGCGCGACCTTTCGTAAGTGCCGTAATGGTAGACGACGAAACTCTCGGGCAGTCGTCCAAGCCAGACCAGGAACCGCGACCACAACTCGGACTCGTCCTCCGGCTTCTCGGCCAGGATATGCTCATAGCGCTCGCCGGCGCCGTCGCGGACGAGGAAGCCGAACAGATACTCCACCTGCCGCAGCGGATCGCCCTCGATGTCAAAATGATACTCGACCGCTGCCGGCGGCAGGACGATCGGCCGCCTGATGAAATGCCGCGTCTCCTTGAGCGCCTGAGCCTGCAGCACCAATCTGTCCAGCGTCTTGCGGCTGAGCTGCGGCGCGGCCGCCGACAATTGCCCGGCGTCCATGGCCGCGGCCTGGGCGACAGTGCAGATGCCGTTCTCCCGAAGCGCGGACAGCGTCTTTTCCTTGACGTTGTACAGCAAGGCGACATCATCATCAGCCTCGGCCAGGGCGATGCATTCATGGAACCAAGGCGACACTTTGCAGCCCGAAGACAGGTGCGGCGGCGGCCGGCAGCCGGAAAAAATATCGCGGATATCCTGCAAACCGAGACGATATTGCTGTTCGAAGTCGCTCAGGGCGAAACCGAGCAGCGCCCCCGAACCGTTGAGGATATAACCCTCCTGCGGCCTGACGCCCTGGACCCGCTCCAGCAGGTCGCCGTAGAAAGCCAGCTGATACCGGTGCGCGTCCATCAGCCGCTCGGCGCTCTTGATGTCGATGGCCACGTAATGATAGGCGCCGAAACGCGACGACCGGTCGGTCCTTTTTTCCAGGAGGTCCGGCTCGCCGACCATGTCGCCGGCCGTAAGCAGGCCGTGATAGATCGACTCGATCCCCTGTTCCATCAGCTTCAGCGTTTGCTTGAACCTGGCGGCGTTCCCCCGCCCCCTGACCTCGACGTAATCCCTGTCCTTGATGATCTTCTCCTCGTGCAGCAGGCCCAGTTCCATGAGCATCTCGGTGAACCTGGTCGTCTTGAGCTTCTTTTTGGGATCGCCGAAACGGTCGAAATAGACCCAATGCGGGCAAGAATCGTACTTGAAGAACATGCTGCCGGTGATGATGACCGGCAACTTCCTTTTTACGGAAATCGTTTTCTTTGCCATACGGCCGGTCATTCGAAACGCAGAGAGGTGATCGGATCGAGCGCCGCGGCCTTGCGCGCCGGCTGGATGCCGAAAACGATGCCGACGATCGCCGAAACGACCGCGGCGCCGACGAAAGCCGTCATCGAAACGACGTAGGGTACGTCCAGATGGTTGGCGCGCATGATCGCCACAACGACCATGGTTATCAGGAAACCGAGTGCCCCGCCGATGAGTCCCCCGGCGGTGGTCAGGACGACCGACTCGGTCAGGAATTGCATCAGTATGTCGCCCGGCTTGGCCCCCAAGGCCTTGCGCAGGCCGACCTCACGGATGCGCTCGGTCACCGAGACGAGCATGATGTTCATGATGCCGATGCCGCCGACCAGGAGGGAGATGGCGGCAAGGAAGGCCAGGAAGTATGTGATGACGTCGGTGATGGTGTTCAGACGGTCAGTGATATCCTGGGTGGTCGTGATCATGAAATCGTCCTTGGTCGGGTCCTCGATATTGTGCCGCTTGCGCAGCAGCCGCTCGATATCAGCGACCGTTTCATCGACAAGCTCCGGATCCTTGGCCCGGACATGCATTTCCATGATCTTGTTGTTGCCGGTTATCCGCTTCTGCGCCAGCCTGAGCGGCATGATGGTGATGGAGTCCATATCCATGGTCACGATGCTCCCCAGGGGCTGAAGCACGCCGACGACCTTGAGCGGCAGGTCCTTGATCTTGACCTTCTGACCGACGGGGTCGGCCGAACCGAACAGCTTCTTGGCCACCTTGCTGCCGATGACCACCACCGGGGCGAGCGACTTCTCCTCTTCCGTGGTGAAGAAGCGCCCCTCACCGACCTTGATGAGCGGGGTGATCTCCAAGTAGCCAGCGGAGACCCCAGCGATCATCGACCGGTACTCCTGGTTGCCGAACCGGATGTATTCCTGTCCCGTCACCGTCCCGTTGACCGCGACGGCGTCGGGCAGATTACGCGGGTCCTGGAGCGCCTCGACGTCATCGTATGTGAGGGAGGCCGGCCCGGCGCCGAGCATCAGCGCCTGCATGGAATTATGCCGCGAGGCGCCAGGCGCCGCCGGATTGATCGAGATCAGGTTCTGGCCGGCGAAATTGTTGATATAACCGATGACGCCCGCTTTGACCGCGACGCCAAGCGAGATGATGACGGTCACGGAAAACACGCCGATGACGATGCCGAGGAGCGACAAGGCCGTGCGCAACTTGTTGCGCCGCAGGTTTCCGAGAGAGGCTTTGGCCAGGTCGTGCAGATGCATATCATTCGTAGCGCAAGGCTTCGATGGCATCGAGCCGCGAGGCGGACGCGGCCGGCGCCACGCCGAAGATCAGTCCGATGCCTATGGAAACGACAAGCGACACGATCACCGATGTCAGGGATATCGTGAAATGCCAGACCAGCCCGTAATGGACGGCCAGCACCGAAACGAAGGCGGCGATGACGGCGCCGAGGGCCAGGCCGACGAGCCCGCCGGAGAAAGCGATGAGCGAGCTCTCCATCAGGAACTGCGCCAGGATGCGCCGCGGCTTGGCGCCGACTGATTTGCGCAGGCCGATCTCCCGCGTCCGCTCGCGTACGGCCACGTACATGATATTCATGATGTTGATGCCGCCGACCAGGAGGGAGATGGCCGTGACGAAAAGGAGGAAATAATTGATGGAGTCGGTGATGCCGGCGATGGTGGTTATGGCCTGCTGGGCCGAGCGTACCGAAAAATCGTCCTTGGCCGGATCGGTGATGTGATGGCGCCGGCGCAGCGTCTTGATTATCTCCTGATGCACCCAATCGAGGTTCTTGGCGTCGTCTACCTTGACCCGCGCGGCGGTCAGGTGATTCGCGCCGGCAATATATTTCTGCACCGCGGTCACAGGAATGAAGACAGCGCTATCCATATTGCCCAGCGTGCCGCCACCCTTCCCCTTCAGGATGCCGATGACCAGATAGTTGTAGCCCTTGACCCGTATCTGCTTGCCCAACGGGCTACCGCGCGGCGATAGGTTCGTTGCCGCGTCTGCGCCGAGCACGGCCACCCGGCCGTAAGAGGCGACTTCGTCAACCTTGAAGAAGCGGCCCTCGGCAACGGTCATGTCCATCATGGCCGGAAATTCCTCGCCGGTGCCGAAGATGGTGATCATGTCCGCCGTCTGATCGAGGGCGACCGAATCCAATGCCATGACCATGGGCACGCCGAGGATGACATGAGGCAGGGCGCGGACGGCCCGATAGTCGCTCTCCTTGAGCGACGTGGTCACGATGCCCATGGCGATGGGCGGCGGTTCATTCTCGCCGCTGCCGCCCGGTAAAATACCGATGACGTTGGTGCCGACCGCCTCAGTCTGCGCCAGAATGAGGTTCTGGGCGCTTTTACCGACCGAGGATATGGCCACCACCGACATGACGCCGATGATGATGCCGAGCATCGTAAGAAAAGTGCGGCTCTTGGCCGCCATCAGAGTGCGCCCGGAGTAAATGATGTCCTTGGTCAGGGACATAGGCGTCAGGAAACGACGCGGCCGTCCTTCATGCGGATGATGCGCTGGGCGCGCCGGGCCACGTCCTCCTCATGGGTGACCATGACGATGGTGTTGCCTTCCTTGTGCAGGCCGTCGATGATGGCCATGATGTCGTCCGAAGTCTTGGAGTCGAGGTTGCCGGTCGGTTCGTCGGCCAGGATGAGCGACGGGTCGTTGATGAGCGCCCTGGCGATAGCCGCGCGCTGCTGTTCGCCTCCGGAAAGCTGGTTGGGCCTGGCCTCGAGCCGGTGGGAAAGGCCGACCATCTTGAGGAGCTCCAGGGCGCGCTCACGCGCCCTGAGCTTGTCCACGACGGCCGAATATTCGGTCGGGAGCAGGACGTTGTCGATCACGGACGTCCGCGGCAGCAAATTGTAGGCCTGAAAAACGAAACCGATGTGTTCGTTGCGGATGATGGCCCGTTCGTTCTCGGTAAGAGAACTGGCGTCCCGCCCTTCAAAGATGTACTTGCCGGATGACGGGCTCAAAAGAAAACCCAGCGCGTACATCAAGGTCGACTTGCCGCAGCCGGACGGACCCATGATGGCGAAGAAATCGCCTTTGTTGATCGTCAAATCGACCCCGGCCAGGGCCTTGACCAGGTGTTCGCCCTGCATGTATTCCTTGACCAATTTTTCCAAATGAATCAGTTCGGCCATGGGCGTGGTCTTATTTCGTGCCGTTCGAGGCGATGATCACGGTCTCACCCTCGTTCAGGCCGCTCTTGATCTCGATGAAATCCGTGCTCTCGATGCCGGTGGTGACGTCCTTTTGGACCGTTTTGCCGTTGTCGAGGACATCGACATACTGCCGCCCCGGACTCTCCTTCAGGGACCGCAGCGGCACGCGAAGGACGTTGTCCTGCCGGTTGGTCTCGATATCCAGGTTGGCGGTCATGCCCGATTTCAACTGCGGGTCATCCTGGTCGAAGATGACCTTGGTCTCATAGAAGATGACACCCTCGACCACCTTTTCGGCCGGCTGGATGGAAATGACCTTGCCGGTCCATTTTTCGCTGGCGCTGAAGGCGTCCAGAGTGATGGTCACCGACTGGCCGACGGCGATCCTGACGATATCGACCTCGGAAATATTGGAGATTATCTCGAAATGATCGCGGGCATTGAGCATGACCGCGGTCCTGCCGGGCTGGACCGTCTCGCCTAGCTCGACCGGGATACTGGTAACGACCGAGTCGATGGGCGCAGTGATGGAATATTTGCTGAGCGTCGTCAGCAGGCCGGACAAGGCGGCTTCCTGGGCGGCCACCTGCGCCCTCTGGGCGTCGATGACCTCCCGTCTGGCGCCGGACTTCTTCAGGTCATAAGCCGCCTGTGCCTGACCGACGGCACTTTGGCTTGTCTCGATGGCATGGCCGGCCGAGCTAACCGCGGCTCGGGCGCCGGAGACGGCGATATCGGAAGCTGTGATGTCAGCGGCGTTCAGGCGCTGCTGCAGATCCAGCCCGCTCTTGTCGTTAGTGATCTTGGAGATGATGGCGTTCAGTCCGGACTGGGCCGTGCTGACGTTCAGTTGATAGCTGGCCAGCGTGGTCGGACTGAGATTCATGGCGTAATTGAGCGCCGCGGCGCAGGCATCGACGTGACTCTTGGCCGCGGTCAGGCCGCTGACAATGACGGCGTAGTTGTTCTTGGCCGCGTCGACGGTGTCGGTGGCGTTGGCGGATAGAGCCGCCGAACGTATCGGATCAAGCGCCGACTTGGCCGACAGCCTGGTCGAGGTGGCGTCGCTTTCGGCCTGCGCGTCTACTGAGGTGAAAGAAAGGAAATCACTGGTCGTGAACAAAGGAGAGACCAGGCGATCGACCGCGTCAGCGGCGATGGTGGCCGCCTCGTTATAATCAAGCAACAGGGAGTTGAGTTTGCTCTGTATCAGAGTATCGGCCTTGGATCTGGTGTTCTGGGCGCCCGTTTGGGCGTTCTGCAGCGCCGTTTCGGCATCGGCCTTGGCTGAGACGGCCGCGGCCAACTGGGCCTTGGCCGTGTCCACGGCGCTGGCCGTCACTTTCAGCTCTTCAGCCGTGGCCCCGGTCTGCAGCTCCCTGAGCTGGGCCCTGGCCGACTCGACCGCCGCCCGCTGGGAAGCGACCTTGGCCTCTGTGTCGCGCGGATCGATGCTGATGAGCAGGTCGCCTGAATTGACCTCATCGCCCTCTTTCACCGGGATGCTGACCACCTTGCCGCTGACCTCCGGCTGCAGTTCGATCTTGGACACAGGGGCGATGGAGCCGGTGACCGAAACCTCCTCGATGACCGAGCCGCGGCTGACTTTCTCAGTATCATAGGTGACCTTGGGCCTGGTCAACCAATAGATGACGGCGCCGGCCGCTATGACCGCGACCAATACGACGATGATGATCTTGCCGGTTTTTTTCATAGGATTGCTGTATATTTACATTTATATTATAGCAGAAAATGGTGATACATTGAAGTTGACAAATATTATCACATCCTGCTTAAAACTGCACCGCCGGTTGACCTGCCGGCCGCCGCGAGCTAAATTTCTTTCCATGTTAGACTGGCATTCCGCGAAAAAACCGGTGATTGCCCTGGCGCCCATGGCCGATATGACCGATTCGGCCTACTGCCGCGTGGTCAAACAGTGCTGCGCCAAGGTCATCGTCTTCCGCGAGATGGTCAGCGCCGAAGCCTTGGTGCGCGGCAACGCCAAGACCCTGGGCATGGCTGCTTTCGCGCCTGAGGAAAAACCGATCGTCCTGCAGCTTTTCGGCGCCGATGTCGCGGTCATGGCCGAAGCGGCGCGCTTGATCGAGGAAAAACTCGGACCGGACGCCCTGGATATCAACATGGGCTGTCCGGCCCGCAAGATCGTCGGCGGCGACGGCGGGGCAGCGCTGATGCGCCGGCCGCAGCTGGCGGCGAATATCGTCCGGGCGGTCAAGGTGGCCGTCCAGCTGCCGGTCTCGGTCAAGACCAGGTTGGGCTGGAGCGATCCGGCAGAGATACTGGGATTCGCCAAATTCATCGAAGACGCCGGCGCCGACATGCTCACCATCCACGGCCGGACCAAGGAGCAGGGCTATGCCAGCCGGGCTGACTGGGAAATGGTCGGCCGGGCGAAGAGAACCGTATCTATCCCGGTCCTGGTCAACGGCGACATCATCTCCGGCGAGACCGCCATTCAGGCGCTGCAATTATCCGGCTGCGACGGCGTCATGATCGGCCGGGGCGCGCTGGGCGACCCCTGGGTGTTCGCCGAAACGGCCGCGATCCTGAGCGGCGGCGTCTTTCAACCGCCGGACATCGCGGAACGCCTCGCGGTCATCCGCCGGCACGCCGCCTGGCACGCGGCCGAATCCGGCGGCGACAAACCGCTCGTGACCTTCCGCAAGCACTTGGCCTACTACGCCAAAGGATTGCCTGGGACCAAAACCCTGCGCCAAAAACTGGTGCAGGTTTCGACCTTGGCCGATCTCGACGGCATCCTTGAAGATATCGAGGCGCCGCGGAAATAAAATATCCGTCAGCGAGACGGGGTCAGGGCGGCTGGGCCGCTATTTTTTATGTCGGAATCTGGAAGAAATGAAACGAAATGATCCGGAACTCATGGCGTCCGACTGTCAATAAAAAGATCCCCGCCGTAGTGACAGCGGGGATCGGTCGCGGCTTATCGCTTACTTGCCGCGGGTGAGGTACTGGATGGCCCGGTCCATCTGCGGATCCTTGCCCTTCTCCTTGTCCTCGGGCGTCATGACGACCGTCTCATCGGGCATAATGCCCGACTTTTCGATGGTCCGGCCCTTGGGCGTGTACCAGAGGAAGGTGGTCAGGTGCAGCACTGAACCGTCGTCGAAGGGGAAGCCTTGCTGGCCGGAACCCTTGCCGTAGGTCTTCTCGCCGATGACCCTGGCCTTGCCGTAATCCTGCAGGGCGCCGCTGACGACCTCGGAGGCCGAAGCCGAACCCTTGTTGACCAGCACGACCGTGGGCATGTTCTGCAGCTTGGCCGGACCCCGGAAACTCATCGTCTCGCCGGGTCCGGTCTTCGGTCTGATCTCCACCGCCGGCCGGTTGCCGGCCCAGGTGCCGACGACGGCCACGGCGGCGTTGAGCCAGCCGCCCGGGTTGTTGCGCAGGTCGAGGATGATGCCGTCCGCCTTCTCTTCCAAAGCGAAGCTGACAGCGCTCATGAACCTGAGGATGGTGTCATCCTTGAAGCCGGTCATGGTGATGACCGCCAGCCGTTTCTTGCCAGCCGTGATCATCTTCCATTTGACGGATTCGGTGACGATCTCGTCGCGGACGATGCTGAATTCCTTGGCCTCTTTCCAGCCCTGACGGTTGATGAGCAGCTTCACCGGCGTGCCCTTGGCACCGCGGATGCGCTTGACCGCGTCGAACACGGTCATGCCCACCGTCTCAACACCGTCGATGGCCTGGATCAGGTCGCCGGCCATGAGTCCGGCTTTGGCCGCCGGCGTATCGGGCATGGGCGCGATGATGGTCAGGCGCTCATCCTTGAGACCGACCTCGGCGCCGATGCCGCAGAAGGATCCGGCCATGTCCGATCTCATCATGGCAGCCGTCTCCGGATCGAAGAAGGCCGAATGCGGATCCTTGAGCGAGGAGACCAGCCCGGACATCGAGCCGTAGAACATGGCCGAGTCGCTGACCTGCTCCTTGGCGAAACGCCCGCGGATCAGGTTCCAGACCCGCCAGTAGTTCTCGAAATCGACTCCGCGCAGTTCAGCCGGCGGCGAAGCGTCGCTGGAAAACAGGCCCCGCAGGACCTTATCGACATCGTCGCCGGTGATGACGACCGGTTCCTTGAGCCGGAAGATGTCATGGCAATAGATGCCCACGCCGACGCCACCCACAAACAGCGAAAAACTGATAACGATGGCAACGATTTTTTTCATCGTCTGCTCCTTGGCGATATCGTGATGAAAGGTACTGTACTCATCCCAGCTAAAACCGAATGCCGGCTTTTGTCAAACAAAAAACCCGCGTCAGCCGAAGCGGGTTTCGCCGAAGAAGCTTACTTTGAAGGCGTTTTGAGGCTGCCGAGGATGGCGTCAAAATCGGCGATCATCCCGGGATCATCGGCTGGCGGCCAGAGGCCGATGGCCAAGACCGCCATCTTCTCGTTGCCCGGGACGCGCTCGGCGAGGATCTTGCCTTTGAGCGGCGGGCTGCCCTGTTGACAGTCGAAAACGATGACGGCCGCTCCGTCGCGCCTATCGGGGATATCGGCCGGACGCCACTGGCAGCCGGCCTGTTCGAGCTGGGCTGCAAGTTGGGAGACGACCTCCTTGGGCGCGATTCCGGCCGGGTCGAATACATGGAGGCGGATCAGTGCCGGCGACCGGGTGCTGAAAAGCAGCAGCACCGCCGGCGGCGAATACTCGAACCGCCTGGCATTGGTCACGGGCTCCCAGCGGTCGGGTTTGGGCAGGGTCACTTCGAAGAGCTTCGGCAGGACGTAGGCTTCGGCGGCCAGCCGCAGACCGGACGCCGAGACCGATCGGGTCGGCTCGCGCTGCCGTGAGCATGACCGGGCGGTCAGGATAACGGCCGAAGCCAGGCAAAGCACCAGGCAGATCCTTTTGGTCATGACGACCTCCTTTATCAAAGAACGGACGTTATCGGCCGTCTTGGGCCAGGCTGAACATAGCCTCAAATCACGGTGAAGTCAATCGTCGGAACGGGTCGGCTGCCGGCCGGATCCGTCGTGCCGCCTGATCCGGAATAATGTCGCTGGATGGCGATCATGGGGGGATTATTCACAGCCGGAACCGGATCAGCCGCGAATGACCGAAAAAAGACCTGATTTCGTGATATACTACGGTCATGAGTTTCAACCCGAAAGCCATGACCGATAAGAAACCGGCGACCGTAGCCGTCAACCTGACCGGCCCGCTTTTCGGATCCGCCAACCGCGCTAAACGGACGCTGGAGCGTTATTGGCGAAAAAAAGCCTCGTTCGCGGCTTTGAGCGCCGCCTCTTTCATTCTGTGGATGGGACTAGCCTACGCTCTGGCGGCATCGACGACCGGCAGACCGTCGTGGCCGGTCCTGGCCCTGACCTCGGCGACAGCCTGCCTTCTGGTCCTGGCGCAGGCCGTGGTCCAGATCGCCATAGCAGCGACGGCGGCTTTCAAAATAGGGCCCAAACAGGCGCTTTCGGTCGGCTTGACGCGCCTGCTTCCCTGGCTAAAAGCGGAGATACTGGTCGGCCTGATCGTCGGCTTTGCCAGTCTGGCCCTCCTGATTCCCGGCCTTGTCCTCAAACTGCGCTTCAGCCTCCTCCTGCCGGTCATGCTCTCTGAACAAAGCCGGGGCGTCGAACCATTGGCCAGAAGCCGCGACCTGGTCTACGGCCGAACCGTCGCCATGCTGGTCAGCCTCCTGGCCTTGGCCGCATCACTGGCCGCCGCCGGCGCGCTGTTCTTCCTGCCGCTTCTCCGGCTAGCGTCCCTTCTCCCCGCCGGGATGTCTTTGCCCTGGATAAGCGGTTCTGCCAGCCGAGTACTTATCGCCTCGGCTGCAGCTGTCCTGATCATGAGTTTTCTCACGCCCTTGGTACCGACCTTCCTGCAGATATTCTACGAAGACACTATCGGCGACAAGGAACAGGCCCCGGTCATTGCCCGTTCGCTGCGCCGATATCGGTTGCTGGCCTCGGTAGCGCTGGCCGCCGTGGTCCTGGCCGCGGCCGTGATCGTCGGCCTGCCGCTGCTCGTTTCCAAAACCAGGACCGTCGTGGTCAACCGCCAGGCCGAGGCGGAACGACCGACGACACCGGCTCCGCCGCCGAAGTCACCGGAAGAAGAGCGCGACTGGCAAAGATACAGCGACACGAACGTCCTGCGCATCGCCCTGAACTCCTACATGTTCGAGAACAACGACTACCCCGACCAGATCGAGGCTCTGGTTCCGAACTTCATCCCGAAGCTGCTAGTCGATCCCAAGACAGGGCAGCCTTACGAGTACACCCGCACCGCCTCCGGTTATAAGCTGGCTTTCGAGTTGGAGCAGGGGGTGATGATCCTGGCGCCAGGCAAACACATCCTGTCGCTCAAGGGCTTGGACATCCCCGAACAAGTGGCCGAAACGACAGCCCCGGCTTCCCCAGCGACGGTCGCAGCAACGGACACCGACAGCGACGGGCTGCCGGACGAAGAAGAAAATAAGCTGGGGACCGACCCTAATGACCCGGACACCGACGGCGATGGACTGAATGACGGGGACGAGGTCCGCATCTTCAAGACCGACCCCCTCAAGGCGGACACCGACGGCGACAGCATCAATGACTGGGACGAGATCTACGCCGGCTTGGACCCATCGGTAAAAGAGGGTAAACTTAGTGACAGCGACGGGGACGGACTGGCCGACATCTTCGAGACCTACCGGCGCCTCGACCCGAACAATGCCGACATGGACAAGGACGGCCTGGCCGACGGCGACGAGGCGCGCGTCTACGGCACGGACCCGCAACTGGCCGATTCCGACCACGACGGCTTCAGCGATAGCGAAGAGCTGCGCGGCGGATTTGAACCGCTGGGCAGCGGCCGGCTCCAGCAGTACCGCCGCAAGGAGATCGACAAGAAAACCCAGGAGTTCGGCCTGCACCCGCCAACCATTCAAACGCCCGCCCCCTGAACCGCGTCCGGCCGGGAGGCGCAGAGACATCTTACGGGCATCCGCCCAAACTCATATGGACCTCGCTTCGTTAAGCCGTCAGAAACGGATACTGACCATGGTGGCCATCACGGTCGCCGCCGTCTTCATTTTGGTGCCGCTGACCGTCGCCTGGCTGTCGCCTTTCAACGCCAGCGCGGCTGACCCGGCCGCCGAAATCAATGTCGCGGCCGACACCAATGCCCCGGACGCGAACGTCAACGCCCCCGGCACGGAGAATGTCGGCGGCGCCATCACCGGTTTCTGGTCACTGGCCTGGGCCAAGGCCTGGCCGTTCATCCGGACGATCTCCGTACAGTTCTGGGAGGTCACCAAAAAAGTGCTGTTGGCCATCTGGTCGATTGGCAAGGACGTCGGCACCAGCCTCAACGCGAACATCAACAGCGTCAACACTCCACTGTCGCCGCCGGTCAACGCGGCCCCCTGACAGCCATTATGATAGAGAGCGAGCTGTCCTTCCTGGTCAAGGATTTGCCCGACCTGCGCCGCTTGGAGCACAAGAGTGTCGAGCAGCATTATCTGTCCGACGGCCCTGAACCGCTGAGAACCCGGCGGATCGGCGGCCGTTTTGAATTGACCAAGAAACTGGATATCTCCCCGGGCGACCTGTCGCGCAAAGAAGAGATCAACATCCCTCTGACCGAGGAGGAATTCACGGATCTGCGCCGGCTGTCGCGGCGCAGCCTGACGAAGACGCGTTATTACCTGCCCTTGTCGGGCGGGCTGACCGCCGAGATCGACGTCTTTCACGGCCCGCTCGACGGCCTGGCCATGGTCGAGGTCGAATTCGCGGATGAAGCCGCCCGGGACGCCTTTGAACCGCCGCCTTGGTTCGGGCGCGACGTCACTCAGGAAGACTGGTCGGCCAATTCTTTCCTGGCCGGCAGGTCGATCGACGAGATCAGGAAGTTCATCTGAGCCGGGAGCGACGAGGAAGGGCACGACCAGAACGGACGCGCGGCAAAAATAAAACCCGGTCAGATGACCGGGTTCTTTGAACCGCGCGTCTTCAGGCGCAATGACGCCGGGCCTCGGCGATGCGCCGATCGCACTGCTCGCGCAGGGAATCGTATTTGGCGCCGATCTCCTCGATGATGCCGGCGGAATTCTTCCGCAGCTCGTTCAGCGCGTCTTCCGCGTCGCTCAGCTGGGACAGGGTGAAGAAACTCATGAAGTCGAAACCGTCGCCGATCAGGTCCAGGACCAGGTCGATGTCGTCGTTGATCCGCCCGACCGCGTCCGTACGCCCGCAGCCTTCCTTGACCGCGCCGTTGTAGGCCTCCAGGGCCTCTTGGAACCGCTGGGCCGCCTGCTTCACTTCGCCGATGGCCTCGTTGGCCTCATCGTTCTCCATGTGCGACAGGATCGAGATGCCTTTGTTCTTCGAGACCAGGTCCAGGGTCTCCATGCTTTCGGCGTCGTCGATCTCGCTCAGGGCGTGATCGATGGCTTCACCGTACTCGTCGGCGGCCTTCTTGACCCTGCCGACCTCCGAGCAACGCCTGTCCAGGGACTGGAACTCCGGATCATGATCGGCCAGATGAGCGGCCACGGCGGTGATACACTCGCGTTCGGCGGTCTCGAGGGCGGCGCTTTGGGCCTCCTCTTCGACCAGCGCGTCAGCCAGCTCAACCTTGGTCTCGCGCGCCTCCCGGACGAGCCGCTTATCGCCGCCGAACCAGCCGCGGAAATATTTCTCGCGCCAGCCCATCTGCAGGCGGATACCGTCCAGTTGCCCGCACAGACGCAGCTTTCGCGATTTGAGCCCCTTCAAACCGTCCTGACAGCGCGATACCGCTCTTTCCAATGTTCTTAAATGTTCCCTGAATTCAGTACTTAACGCCATGACACTCTCCTCTGTTTGTGGAAGGAACCGATGGTCCTGCCGGTCCGGAAACCAGCGGCCGGTCCGGGCAGGCGAACGCGTATGTCTATCAAATATCGGTTATAAAGTCAATGGTCGCTGGCCGTATCAGCCAAGAAATCTAGGCTAAAATCAGCCAAACCTTGACAGTCCTGACCGTAAGTTTTAGGATGGCTGAATTCCGCCGCACATGCGAAAAATTCTGATCGCGACAAGGAGCGGAATGGCTCCTTAACAATCAACCGTCCGAACAAGGAGGAAACCAATGGAAGGCATCGTGCTGTATGTGGTCCTGGGAGTCGTCGGGCTGTTCGCCCTCATCACCCTGTTCATGACCCTGTTCACCGTCGATCAGCAGTCGGTGGCGGTCATCACGCGCTTCGGCAAGTTCGTGCGCGTGTCCCAGCCGGGGCTCAACGTCAAGACGCCCTGGATCGAATGGGTCGGCGGCCATGTCGACCTGCGCGTCAAACAACTGCCGGTCGAGGTCGAGACCAAGACGGTCGATAACGTCTTCGTCAAGGTCAAGGTGGCCGTCCAGTACTACGTGCTGCCGGAGAAGGTCTACGACGCCTACTACAAGCTGAGCAACGCCAAGCAGCAGATCGAATCCTTCGTCTATGACGTCGTCCGGGCTCAGGTGCCCAAGATGAAGCTGGACGAGGTCTTCGAAAAGAAGGACGACGTGGCCAATGCGGTCAAGACCGAACTGGCCGAGGCCATGGACGATTTCGGTTACGGCATCCTCAAGGCGCCGGTGACCGACATCGATCCCGATGCCAAGGTCAAGGCGGCCATGAACGAGATCAACGCCGCCCAGCGCGAACGCGTCGCCGCCAACGAGAAGGGCGAAGCCGAGAAGATCCTCAGGGTCAAGCAGGCCGAGGCAGAAGCACAAAGCAAGGCCCTTCAGGGCAAGGGCATCGCCGACCAGCGCAAGGCCATCGTCGAAGGCCTGCGCGATTCCGTGGCCCAGTTCCAGGAAGCCGTCCAGGGCGCCACCGCCCAGGACGTCATGAACCTGGTGCTGCTCACCCAGTACTTCGACACCATCAAGGGCCTGGGCGAGACCTCGAGGCTGAACACCATCCTCATCCCCCACTCGCCGGGCGCCATGGCCGACCTGACGGCCCAGATCCGCGACGCTTTCATCACCGCCGAACAGGTCAAGGGCGGCGAAGCACACAACGCCGCCGAGAAGGCCGTCGCCGCCAAGGAAGGCCAGAGGAAGTAGCAGCCGAGCCGCCAGCGTTCATTCGTATCCGCGAAAGGAGTCCGCTCGGACTCCTTTTTTCGTCGCCGCCTTCCCCGGCAGTTGATTTTTCCGGCGGCCGGAGTATCCTGATGGCCGAGGAGGATGAAA
>Ga0315275_10001062_pt1 | contig 23684 bp, 35 predicted proteins | sample YL17G03_0_MG_FD_205557 | JGI IMG/M metagenome (GOLD analysis project Ga0315275, IMG submission 205557) | Sediment microbial communities from Yellowstone Lake, YNP, Wyoming, USA - YL17G03_0 | ecosystem: Environmental > Aquatic > Freshwater > Lake > Sediment | place: USA: Wyoming | collected...
CAGGCAACTTGCCGGGCCTCCGAACTGGAACGAACCCGGCGTTCAACCGGCTCGCCAGGATCCCCCCGAAAATGAACCCGCGCGATTCAATGCCAATAACTTTGGCGATCCGCTGTCCCTGATAGTAGACGGTCAATTCATCGACGATCGACGACAGGGCGCGGGCGTCTTTGAGTAGCGTGGTGATGTCGTAGAAGAGAATACCGGGCTTGGGAAAATCGGGGACTTCGCGAATGAAGGCGTGATAATTGACAGCGGCCATCGATCAGAGCAAATCAGCTTGTGTCATGGTTCTGCGTTCAATGGTATGGCGCAAACGCGCCAAAGCGGCCATTTCAATCTGCCGGACCCGTTCACGGGTCAACCCCATCTCCCGGCCGATTTCTTCCAACGTCTTGGCCTCACTCCCATCGAGCCCAAAGCGCGACATAATAACAGTTTGCTCCTTCTCAGGCAACTCCTGCACCCATTCCATCATCTCCGCCCGACGCATGACCCCCTCGGCCGTATCGGCAGGAGAGACACACGAAGGGTCTTCAATCACATCGCGCAAGAACGTATCCGCGCCCTCGTTGATCGGACTGTCCAACGAACAGGTTGTACGGACGACTTGTTTGAGATCCAGCACCTCTTCATCCGTCGTCTTCATCCGTACCGCCACTTCCGACGCGGTCGGTTCTCGTCCGAGTTCCTGGACGAGCTTCTCCACTTTGCCGAGATAGCGATTCAGCCGCTCCACCACATGCACCGGCAACCGCACGAGCTTTCCCTGATTGATAATCGCTCGTTCGATGTATTGCCTGATCCACCAGGAAGCATACGTACTGAAGCGAAACCCGCGCTTATAGTTGAATTTCTCAACGGCCTTGATGAGCCCGAGATTGCCCTCTTCGATAACATCGGAGAATGGGAATCCTCGATGCATATACCGCTTACCGATACTAATCACCAGACGGAGATTTGATTCGATCATCTCTTGGCGCGCCTGCTCGTCGCCCGCCATGACCCGCTTGCCCAGCTGCTGCTCTTGCTTAAACGTCAGCAGGGTCGAGTGACGAACCTCGCGCAAGTAGCACTTGAGGGTGTCTAATCCTTCGGAGCGGCGACTCGGTCGTTCCTCGTCGACAGGCGACTCGTCCACCTCCGACGACGCGGCAATGTCCTCGTCGTCAAGGTCGACGACGTGTCGGCGCGCTTCGCCCAGATCGTGTAGCTCCTCGCCTCCTCGCACCATACGTTCCTTCGCTCCTAACTTGTCCGCTCAGTACCACACTTGAAAATCTGAAAATCGTCCTGTCGCCGGAATCCACTCCACTTCAACGGCTGCCACTCGTGACGCCGGCGGCCCGGTCTTTACGTCTTCGATCAGGATCAGAATCTGGTCTTTAGGACCCTCAACTTCAAGCTCGACTCGGCCATCATCGAGATTCCTGACACCTCCGCAGAGTCCTCGTTGCGATGCCACGCGAGCCGCGAACACTCGATACCCGACTCCTTGGACTTTTCCCTTCACAAAAAGCCTCGCTCGGAGATCTGCCGGTTCAATCGGTTCGGCCATACACTCAAACAAACCGCACATTACCAAAGATGCCTATCCAACGAACGGATACTCTCACACCTCCGCAGAGGCGTCACGCGTTTTGCGATTCCGCGCGAGAGAATTTCGCACAACAGTTCCGAAGCGAAAAATGGAAATGCTGGAGTTGATTCGATGCACGCCAACATGGAGCAACAACTCCAACGCACCTGCGCAGAAAGTTCACGAATACTTGATGGAGAGATTGCTCCGACCGGCGGAACATGCGCCGCGAGATGAAAGACGAAATTCTTGAGGGGATTGTCCTGCGACCTTGAACTGAGAAACGACCTGCACGAACAAGCTCTGTTTGGTCGGGGCGAGAGGATTTGAACCTCCGACCCTTGCGTCCCGAACGCAATGCGCTACCGGGCTGCGCTACGCCCCGACAAAAAAACAGAGCCACGAAGCGAATGAAGATTGTCTTACATCAGAGGGTCAAAACGCAAGCCATGGGCATCGGCTACCCCTCGACAGGTAATTTTGCCGCTCGACAGGTTCACCCCTTTGGCCAGTCCAGCGTCTGCCCGGACAGCCTCCGCCACTCCCTGCGAGGCCAGACGCAGAAGATACGGAAGCGTCTCATTCGTCAACGCGACAGTCGAGGTACGCGGAACTATCCCCGGCATATTGGCCACACAATAATGGAGCACCCCGTCCACCACATAGACCGGGTCCGAATGGGTCGTGGGTTTCGTGGTCTCGAAGCAACCGCCTTGATCAACTGCGACGTCCACCACCACGGCTCCTGGTTTCATGCGCGCCACCAGACCTCGCGAGACCAACTTGGGCGCTCGAGCCCCGGCAATGAGCACCGCCCCGATGACGAGATCTGCAGCCATCAATGATTCGTCAATCGCAGCTTGCGTGGAGGCACGCGTCACAATTCGGCCACGATACAATTCATCGAGCGCCCGGAGCCGTTCAAGGTCGAGATTGATCACCGTCACCTGAGCCCCCATCCCGACAGCAATCCGAGTCGCCGCGCTACCCACTACCCCAGCCCCCAGCACCACGACCTTCCCCGGCTCTACACCAGGCACACCGGCCAAGAGAAGCCCGCGCCCTCCTTGCGTCTTTTCCAGATAGCGCGCCCCGATCTGCACCGACATCCGCCCCGCGATTTCGCTCATCGGCTTGAGCATCGGCAACGTCCCGTCTTTGGCCTCGATCGTCTCATAGGCAATCGCGGTGATCTTGGTATCCAGGAGGGTCTTCGTGAGATCCGGCAAGGAAGCTAAGTGCAGATAGGTAAACAAAGTCTGTCCTGGGCGGAAGAGATGGCACTCTGAAAGCAGCGGTTCCTTGACCTTCACAATGAGCGTGGCTTGCTGAAACAGCTGCTCTTTTGATTCTGCCATGGTGGCGCCGGCACTCCGATAGTCTTCATCTGAGTATCCGCTCCCAACTCCGGCCGATGGTTCGATCCAGACGTCGTGGCCGGCCTGACGCAACGCCCCCACCCCATCAGGCGTGACACTCACCCGATACTCGTGATCCTTAATTTCTTTTGGAACACCGATAATCATGGCCTCTCCCTCCACGCGAAATCCATTCCCTCAATTGTATGTTCATTCTATATACAACGGCTGTAAAAATGCACGAACTGGCTCCCAGGACCTCCCCATCAAGTAGACAGTGCGCGCAGGGCTGGTGTAAGATTTGCCCGCTCTTCAGCTCACAATCGACAGAGGGAGGCTCTATGGATTCCGCGTCTGGATCCTGCAACGCCTGCGGCGCCACCGGCAACGCGCTCATGAAATTATCGCTCGGGAAGGACTTTTTCGGTCGAACCTACGATCGACTGTCCCCCTCGACCGATCAAAGCCCCAAATGGTACTGCGAAAGCTGTTCGATGCAGAAGAATATCCAGCGAGACTTTCGGGATATCCTGGGGGAATTCGACAAACTCTCGGCTGGCCAAGGCTCAGCCCTATCCGTCCAAGAGGAATTTCAACGGGCTTCGTTACGGCTGCGAGAGATCTCGACGATTCTCACCGGAACGGCGGGCCATTCCCCGTTCCTGACCACCACCGACGTCACACAACTTATTGGCCGCATGCAAACCACCACGATGCAGGCCTAGCAGGAACCATTCATGTTGACATTCACCCGTCATATTTTTGTCTGTACCAACCAGCGAAGCCCCAACGATCCCCGTGGGAGCTGCTCCAAGCTAGGCTCAGAAGCGCTCCACGCCCGCTTCAAGCAAGAAGCGAAGCGGCTGGACTTGAAAGACATCGTACGCGCCAATAAAGCCGGATGCCTCGACCATTGTGCCGAAGGGCCGAGCGTCGTCATATATCCTGAGGGCGTCTGGTACTCCGTCAAAACAGAAGCTGACGTGACGGAAATCATGGAGCGCCACGTCATCAAGGGCGAGGTTGTGACCCGTCTCGTCATGCCCAATCACCCGGTTCCCGCAACCGTCCCTCCGCTTAAATCGTAACGTCGCACCACAAGGATCGTCATGGCTGTCGAAGAAAAGTGGAAAGCCAACTTGGAGAAGGTGGCCTTCATGAAGCAGTTTCCGGGGCTACTCGGAAACTGGGAAACTTTGGCGGGAAAAACCGTCAAGGCCGTCATCCCGCTCAAGGGGAAACAGGGAGCCGCCGTGCTGGTCTGCACCGATGGCACCTTTACCATCGTGCCTCCGATGGCACCAGAGCCCTATGAGCTGGGCGAGGCCTTGACTGTAGCGCGAACCCTCCTGGAGTCGACGCATCAGGCGGCCTACGTGGAGCATGATCGACTGGTTAAGAAGGACAAGGACGCACTCATGTCGGCCAGAGCCGACAAGATCCTTGGAGCGATTCAGAACAATCTGGAGCAGATTCCGGAACTGAAAAATCGCTTGAAGGAACTTGTAAAGGAGTGGAAGTGAGCGACAGCCTCCCCGACAGAAACATGTTCGACATCTTTTCCCAAGGTCTCTTTGAAGGAGTCAAACCCATGATGATCATTCGCGATCACCTCATCCGCCATCCAGACCGCTGCACGCACCAAGGCATTTGCATGCCCATCTGCCCTACCGGCGCCTGGCTCTCGACCCCTCCCTACAAATTCGACCCCTCCCGCTGCCTGGAAAGCTGCCGCCTCTGTTTGGACGCCTGCCCCTCGCAGGCGATCTACGGGGTGTTCAAGAAGGGCGAGAAGATGCTGGAGCCGCAGAAAAATTAGACGAGGCAGCCTGGCAGATCCCCTGGGCTCGCAGAGCCCCCACGATGAACCGGAGGTCGCTCGATGCGCGCAGTTGGGGCCCCAACCAGGGTACTCCTTGAGAAAGTCGAAGAGAAGAGAAGATAAAGAACCCTGTCAGTTTCCGCTTTCCTGCCCCCGAGACCAAGCTACTTTTTTTTCGCTCTGCCAGCGGAAGTTAGCGCCAAATCCCTGTTACACCATTGGTGAGAGATCGATGGATCGGATCTGCTCGACAAGTGCTGCGTCTTAGCCTGTGCTCAATTTCGCAACGCCATTTCACGCAGCCTGCCGGAAGGCTACGTTAAGCACCTTATTTTGACTTGGTGACGAAGGAAGCTTCGAGGAGGTCGCAGTCGAAGCCAGTGGTGATGGTGCCTGCGCATGCGTACCGGTAGAGTACGACATCGAAGATGGTCGACAACGTCGAGAGCACAAGGCCTAAGAGCGGAAAATAGAGGATGGCAAGGATCATGATCGCAATGGCGAGAATTGGATGAGACGCGATTATGCCGGCGCCGACGATGAAGGCAAACACTCCTGGGATGGCCCAGCAGAAGTAGAGCAGCCCGAACCCGAGACCAGCCAAGACGTCTTCGCCCCAAGTTCTTCTAACTAGCTGCACGGACTCTTGAATGGCTTCGAGCGGGCCTTTTCTTTCAGCCACCAACACGGGCACCACGAGAAACGTGGCGACGCTCCAGGCCAGACCTAGCACACGCGCCACCATCTTCCCGACGAAGCCGGACCGGCGTTCAATCGCCTTGAGGATGACCCCGATGGTGGCCGAAACCACCGCCCAGCCGAGGATCTGAGGAAAGCAGGACAAGGCCTCGCGCAACCCGTCCAGAATCGTCGCCTGCGTTCCTTCCAATTTCCGAAAGACACAGATCGCGAGAGCGGCATTGAAGAAAATGGCGACTCCGTAGGTCACCACGTAGAACAGAACCATGCCAACATAAGACAATGACCCGGCCTGAGCAACCTCGTCTGAAACTGAGGCCCCAGTCAGTACCCCGAGGATCGCAGGCACGGCAAACGACGCGGTGAGCAGCATGAGGCAGGCGGACGAGGCGATGGGCAGAAGCAAGAGGGTCTTGTCTTCCCTCAAAATCTGCCAGGCCGCTGACATGATGACCTGCGTCCGCGCGACCCTCTGAGTCCAGCTGGCTTGAATCTGCATGCGAGCCCTTCGTGCCAAAAGCTAGATGATCTGCTTCCGGAGACGGCCCCAATAGGCAGTGCCTACGTGGCCACAGGCGCCAGTGAAGGTTGTGAGCGCCATGATCTGGTAGACCTTGCTGCGGGGGATTTTCACTTTGACGGACGGGTTCAAGAGATCGGGCGAATGCATGACCAGCTTCAGTGACTCGCCAGCGGAAAGAATCGGCCACATACAGGACAGTCTCAGTCGCATTTCGTGACGCGGGATCGACATGGCATAGAGCCAGCCTTGGTCAAGATGCTCCACCGCCATACGAACGAGTTTGCTCAGGACCGGCTGAAACCTTGCACGGTTCTGCTGATCCAGTAAATCCTGTGCCGTGAGTCCGACTTCGGCCAGCATAGGCTCCGGCACATAGCAGCGGCCATTCTGGAGATCGTGCGCAATGTCTTTCACAATGTTCGTGAGTTGGAGTCCCTTTCCAAACCTCACGCCGACCTCCGACATCTCCCGCACCTTCCACGAGGCCAAGGCCTTCCGGTGCGCACACATCAAATCCGTCCAGAACTCGCCCACACAACCGGCCACGTAATAGGTGTAGCGGTCCAGATCTTCGAGCGACTTCAGCACAGTGAGATCTGCCCTTGACGTGCCGGGAAAAGCGACGAGGTCCATCTCCATGCCTTGCGTCAGCGTGGTCATGAGCCGTTGTATGCGGCGGCGATCGTCCGGCGAAAAGGTCTGGAAGATTCTGAAGCAATCTTCCAGTCGTTCAAGCAGGATCCGTTCAGCAGAGTTGTGCTGGACTGGTCCCACTGCTCGCTGGATCTCTTGCACCTGAGTCCAGGCAATCTGATCGCTCACGAACTGCGCTTTGAGTTGGCTGAGTAAATCCAGCCGACGCGGTCGATCGATCAGCTCCGTGTCCGCAATCGTGTCCGCTGCTCGAGCAAACAGGTAGCCGAGGCTGACTTGATCTCGCACATCTGCTGGAACTACGACCAGGGTCGTATAGAAGAGACGGGATACTTGCTTGAGGAGATCGCGGAGCAATTCCGGCTTAGAAGTCTCTATGTTAGGACCCACAGCTATCGCACTTCCAGCTTGCCTTCCATCCCTTTGTCGCGATGGCTGGGCAACGGCCAGAGACGTTTGTCACAGTAGATGGGAAATGTGCCAGGCTGAGTCGGCGTAAACTTAATGGTGACCGTCTTGCCAGCACTCACATCCTGTTCGATGGAGAGGCTTCCCGCTGGGTCCTTGATGATAAAATTGTGCGGAGTAATGGTCGTCACACTGGTTAGCGTCAATTCAACCGGCTTCCCGGCTTCGACAATCAAATGGTTTGGGCTGTAAGAGTAGCTATCAAGTGTAACCGTGGCTCGCTGCACCCCGTCTGCCGCCACCGTGAACACCAAAGGAGTGCCGGGCTGGGAAGGTTCCGCTGCATCGACGATGATCACGCCGACAGATGACAGCAACCAGACACACGTCAACATCTGCAGCAATCGCATGGACACCCTCTGCATGAGCCACTTCTAACAGGAAGGACGGGACGGGGTCAACTTTGCCCAGGAGTTTCATACACTTCGAGCACCTTGACCTTGTCGTCTTAGGAGTTATAAAGGATAATGCTGCCCTGACAATCTCGATTGAGATGCATTTCAGGGAATCGGTTAGTATAATCATTCTCGGTGATGCCTCGCCCAATGACGGGGCGAGAACGTGGTCTTGAAGGAGGATCTCGATGAAGTGGATGAAGGGTACGTTCTTGCTGTTGACCGCAAACATTCTAATCATGGTGACGCTCTCGCTCACCGTGCCGTTATTGATCAATATCGTTCTACCCATATTTGGGATCGATCTGAGAGGATCGGTCGACCTCAGCTCATTAGTCTGGGCCCTCGCCCTCGGCTTTGGTGGCGCATTTATCAGTTTGGCATTTTCCAAACAAATGGCTCGAGCCATGTTGGATTGCCGCCAGATCACGCAACCACGATCTCAGGCCGAACAGGTCGTATACGGCTCCGTCCAGGAGATCGCGCAACGGCTATACATTACGATGCCTGAGGTGTGGGTCTACGAATCCCCCGACCCCAACGCCTTTGCGACCGGCCCCAGCAAGAACAACTCCATGGTAGCCGTTTCGACTGGCTTGTTGAGCCATCTACAGGAGCAGGAAGTGCGAGCCGTCCTCGCCCACGAAATGGGACATGTTTATAATGGGGATATGTTCGCTACGACCGTATTGGCGGGGCTGATGAATACCTTCGTATACTACATTGCGATGTGGGTGCGTCGGTTCTTCGCAGAACGCGATCAAGCGGCGCTCGGTTTTGGGTTGTCGATCGTACTCCAGATCATCGTCAGTATCCTGGCCTCGGTCCTGATCAGCTGGTTTTCGCGTCAGCGTGAATATGGCGCAGATGCCTTTTCAGCCAAGGTGTACGGCAAGGACTCGATGATCTCGGCCCTTCGCGCGATCGATCGATGGGTCACCCGTTCGCAGATCGAGTACTCCACCCAGGATGCGCTTGCGACCATGAAGATCTCCGGTAATTCTTCAGGGTTCATGCATATCTTTGCCACGCATCCCCCGATCGAAGCGCGCATTGACGCCTTAGAGCGACTCTAACCGCGAGGTGCCCGATGGAAAGATTGCGTCAGACATTGCTGGGATTGTTCGCAGGAATGGGCTTGATCGCTGGCGTTGCATCGAGCGGCCTGTTCGTTCCGAGCGCGGCACAGGCGAGAGAAGAAGGGACCATACTCATGGCAGCACAGACGCCCACGGTCTATGACTTTACGCTGAATGATATCGACGGGAACCCGGTCTCACTAAACCAGTTCCGCGGCAAGGTGCTGTTGTTGGTCAACACGGCCAGCTTCTGCGGCAATACACCGCAATATACCGACCTCGAAAAGATGTATGAGCAGTATCGGGAGAAGGGCTTTGAGATCCTGGCGTTCCCGGCGAACAACTTCGGGCAGCAGGAGCCAGGGACGAATGCTGAGATCAAAACGTTCTGCTACACCAAGTACAGCCTGTCGTTTCCGCTCTTCAGCAAAATCAGCGTGAAGGGCGACGACAAACATCCGCTCTACCGTTATCTGACCGAACAGAGCCCCTTCCCCAGCGAGGTGGAGTGGAACTTCCAGAAGTATTTAGTGGATCGTTCAGGAAAGGTCGTCGCCCGCTACCCTCACCGCACGAAGCCGATGGCGCCAGAGATCGTACAAGATGTCGAACGAGTGCTCGCAGCCCGCTAACGAGCTTAGCCCTTTCGATAAAATGAGATATTCGCTCCATATTCCTGAATCGCGGCGGCCAGGGCCTGGCTGCCGCGAGGAATATTCGCATCCAGGGCATCTTCAATCGCGGGATCATCGATTTCTACATCATAGCGATCCTGCACGTTCGTACGGACAGGGCCCTGCGTCACCTCCCGCGGCATGAAAATCTCTTTCCAGACTTCTTTCTCAACCAGACACACGTCTCTGAATCGCTCATAGAGCAGCGTCAGCTTCTCTTCATCCGTGACTTTGATGCGATCTCCCATCCTGTTCCTTTTCTCTGTTTAATGACTATGGCCGTCGCCACCGCATTCACCGCTGCTCGACATCTGTGACAGGGCAGGGATTCCTGTCATGTTCAAGCCTGTCGGATCAGGGCTCGCCACACCGACCACACCGGCCCGTGCCACATTTCTGGCAGGCTCCGAGAGGTTCAGCCGACAGTCCCTGAATGTATTCCCTGAGCCCGGCGCATAGCGGCTGCCGCTGGCACTGATCTGTGACGTACTCGCAGATGGACATGGTGCTGTTTGCGCGTGATCATAGCAGGCCTACTTGTGCGGATTCATGCCGGAAAGAGCGGTACCCTCGATAATGGTAAACCGCATGGTGCCCACTTGATTGCCTGCATGAAACGACTGTTGTCCGAGCGGCGTGATGAATAGCTTCACCAGATACGTCCCGACGGCCCAGGCATCTCCGGGCTTCTTGAGTTCGAGGAATCCATAGCGCTCATGCCCCGGCACTTCCAGGGTGTCTTTCCCGAGCGGCGCGGATGAGAAAGTGCCCTTCTCCCCCTCCAGAAACCATTGAGCACTGAACTGGGTAGGATCTTCCAGGGGGGCTGACTCGAACACAATATAGATCGCGGGAATATCCCGAGGAAACACCGACCCCGGCTCAAGGGGTTTCAACCGCGGATCTTGCGTGTACCAGCCTTTTCGTCCGAATGTATCCCACTCGACGTCATACCCTTTAGCCATCTTGATCCAGGTAAATAGGGATTGCGGGATGCCCTTCTTCTGTTCGTCGAATGACGGACTTTGCGTGGGATCAGCCTCGGTCGTCGCTTGCTCCTTCGGCACGAATAGATCCCGCGCCTCGACTCCCTGCCAAACACAGAATCCACAGCTCACGCCGACTAGCACGCTTGCCAGGACCTTCTTCCCTATTCTTCTATCTTCTATCATAGGAGCCACCATCAACTACTGTTCACTCATGCTGATATAGTATCGGGAGCGCAGCAAGGGGTCAATGACCGACTGACCGACTGACCGAGCTGCTCATCTATTTACGCTCCGCCCCTCACCGTCTGTGCTACTCTCGATCGGTGTTCCCTCTCAGGTGAGGATCTTGTGCATCTGACATCGTCCGAAAGTCCGCAAGAGACTGGGCCAACCACCTCCGGGCCGCAGAGTGCCGGCGAGCGAGGACTTCGCTACGGCCTCCGAGATGGTGCCTGCCAGGCTGTCACGCAAGGAAGCGGCGAACAATACCTCTCCGCCTTCGCCCTGCTCCTTCACGCTAGTCCATTCCAATTGAGTGTACTGTCGGCACTGCCCCAACTTATCGGGACAGGGGCTCAACTCGTCTCTGTCAAGTTATTGCAGTGGTTTCCCGGTCGCAAAGCCCTCATCTCTGCCGGCACCGTTGGGCAGGCCTTCGCTTGGATTCCCATCGTGCTCCTGCCGCTCCTGCTTCCGCAGTGGGGGCCCTGGCTCATCGTGGGTGGCGCTGCCGCCTATTTTGCTTGCGCCCACTTCACCACACCCGCTTGGAATAGCCTGATCACCGATTGGCTCGATCAGCACGAGAGGGGTGCCTATTTCGCACGCCGGTCCCAAATCATCGCCAGCTTCAGCTTCTTTGCGCTCTGCGGAGCCGGATGGGTGCTGAGCTTGTGGCAAGATTCCGCCGCCTGGTGGGGGTTCGTGCTGATCTTCGCCTTGGCCGGAAGCGCTCGAATCCTCTCAGTGTTGGCTTTGTCTCCCGTTCAAGATGTGCATCCCACCTCCCATCGGGAGGCTCAGCAAGGATTTTGTGGCTTCTTCCGCCAAAGCGCAACGAAAGATTTTCGTCGCTTCCTACTCTTCTCGGGACTCATGCATGTCGCCGTGTTGATCGCCGGTCCATTCTTCGTCCTGTACATGTTGCAGGATCTCCATCTGTCATACCTCGGCTACGGGGGATGGCTGGCAGCTGGTCTCCTCGGTCAACTCCTCACGCTGCAGACATGGGGCCAATTCGGGGACCGCTTCGGGAATAAAGCCTTGTTGTCCATCACCGGCTTCACTGTACCGGTTTTGCCAATGCTCTACCTCGTGAGTGCAAATCTGGTCTTCCTGCTGGCAGTCAACTTTTTTGGCGGTGTCATTTGGGCCGGCCTGGCATTGGGACTGCAGAATTATGTGTTCGATTCGGTCAGGCCGGAGGACCGTACGAAGGCCATCGCATTGTACAGCACGATTAATGCGACAGGATGGTCGATGGGAGCCTTGATTGGAAGCTGGTTGGTGGAGCGCCTTCCTTCACGCATCGAGTGGGCAGGAGTTATCCTCCAGCCTGCATCGAGTTTACCTTTTGTCTTCTTTCTTTCAGGCATCTTGCGGCTACTGGTCTCTGCCTGCCTACTTGGCACCTTCCATGAAACGCGCCAGGTAGAGCGAGGATCTCGACAACAGCTCCTGTGGGAATTACCGCTCGTGAAACCCGTTACCAGGTTTGTGGTATGGACCAGGCCCAAACAAAATCGCTAATGTACCGGCCCCGCTACCGTGGCACCGGCGGCGGGGCAACTCGCTCTTGTTCCTCTTGCTTGAGCTTCTCGAACGTACGATCGGTATGACCGCGCACTTGGTCCGCAGTCGGCTGTGGAGAACTCTTCGGTGCATCGCTAGCGCAGGCTCCGAGAACCGAGACCACCACTAGACTTATCAGGCCTGCAACCGTGGTTCGCGGCCATCTCTTGACGATTGCATGATAGATCAACATACAGTCCCTCCCGCATCAAGACCCATTGCCTCATGGGCTCACCACCGCACCCAATTTTACGCCTCTCGCCGCCAGAACACTACCGCTCCTGCTGCATCATCATTCGGTACATGCGATACGTCATTGACTGGGTCCTGACGACGCGGTATTGTCACGACCACACCATCTGAACCCCCTGAGGCTCCATGTCGTTACACGACCGTCTGACAGAAGATCTCAAGCTAGCCATGAAGGCCCGCGACCAATTGCGGATGGACGTGATTCGCATGATCAAGGCCGCCGTATTGAACAAGGAACTGGAGCTCAAGAAGGATCTCGACGATGCCGAAATGAGCCGCGTGATGACGACCATGATTAAGCAACGCCGGGAATCCGTCGAGCAATTCGAAAAAGGTAACCGCGCCGAGCTCGCAGCAAAAGAACGACAGGAAATTACTATCCTCGAATCCTATCTCCCTCAAGCCCTTTCTCCTGAGCAACTCGCCACCATCGTAGACGCAGCCATTCAAGAAACCGGCGCTCACTCTCTGAAAGAGATAGGAGCAGTGATGAAGGCCGTGATGGTTCGTGTGGCCGGCCAAACAGTAGACGGCAAACAAATTAGCGAGCTCGTTCGCACCAAACTCCAGTAGCCCAATCGACACCTGCTATACTGAAAGGTAATTGCTCGCACACAATGTGTGAGCGCCTGACAGGAATTGGCATGGGCATTCTTATTGTCGACGACTCTCCAGACCAACAAGTCCTCCTCCGAGCAATCCTTGGGAAAGCCGGCCACACAGATCTCCTGAGCGCCGACTCGGCAAAAGCTGCGTTCCCCATGCTCGACATGGACGGCCAGGAACCGCCCACCCATATCGACTTGATTCTGATGGACATCCTCATGCCAGAGATGAATGGAGTCGAAACCTGTCGCCAGATCAAGAGCCGACCGCATCTTCGCGACATTCCAATCATCATGGTCACGGCCAAGAGCGACCTCTCCAATCTCCAAGCGGCCTTTGCGGCCGGAGCCATCGATTTCATTACCAAGCCTGTGAGCAGCGTGGAACTCCTGGCACGCGCCTCCTCCGCGCTGGCGTTGAAGAAGGAAATGGACTGTCGCAAGGCGCGCGAAGGGGAGCTCCGTCGAAGCAATGATGAGCTGCGGAAAGCGTTGCGGGAGGTCAAAGTCCTGAGAGGACTGATCCCCATCTGCGCTTCCTGCAAAAAGATCCGCAATGACGGGGGATTTTGGCAGCAGTTGGAAGAATATATCGGTGAACATTCCGAGGCCGAATTCAGTCACGGCATCTGTCAGCCCTGCGTCAAAAAGCTTTATCCTGGAGTTTACCAGGACTAGCTGCTACGATTTCTCAGGTTAACCACTCGCATTCACTGGAAACAGAGCGCATGGGCATCTTGATCGTTGATGATTCGGCGGATGACCGCCTCCTGGTTCAGTCGATCCTCTCAGCTGCCGGCTACGACCATCTCCTGGTCGCCGACTCGGCGGCCTCCGCATTCCGTCTGCTTGGGCTCGATGACGGTAAGCACAGCGCCTCTCGAGTCGACCTGATCCTCATGGACATCGTCATGCCTGGAATGAACGGCGTCGAAGCCTGCCGCCAAATCAAGGCGGTCGAACGATTCCGTGAAACGCCCATCATGATGGTCACCGTGAAGACCGATCCCGTCGATCTCCAACTCGCCTTTGCCGCAGGCGCGCTCGACTACATCGGAAAACCACTCAACAAAATCGAACTCCTGACTCGCGTCCGCTCGGTCTTGCGGCTGGTTCACGAAATCGAACGGCGGCGGGCCCGCGAACAGGAACTCCTTGAAGTCATGCGTCAACTCCAGGAGGCGAACCAGATGCTGCTGCGCCTGTCCTGTCTGGACGGCCTTACCGGCATTACCAACCGCCGACAATTTGACGACTTCTTAGACCAGGAATGGCGCCGTGCCATCCGCGAATTGACGCCGCTCTCTCTGATTATGCTCGACATCGATCGTTTCAAATCCTACAACGATGCCCACGGCCATACGTCTGGCGACGAATGCCTCCGGCAGGTTGCCGCCGCGATCTCGGGAGCCGTCAACAGACCAGGAGACCTCGTCGCTCGGTACGGCGGCGACGAATTCGTAGTCGTCCTTCCCGGCACCCGTACGGACGGAGCGGCACAGGTGGCGGAAACGCTTCGACAACGAATTGAGTCCCTCGGCATTACAGACTCCGACGGTAACTGCACCACCATCAGCGTGGGCTTTGCCAGTACGATCCCAAGCCGGAACGCCTCCCCCACCGATTTGATCAAGGCTGCGGATCAAGCGCTTTATCAAGCCAAGCAGGAAGGCCGCAATCGGGCCAAACAAGCCGGCATTCTCTCTCTCGTCCCTCACTCACACGAAGACTGACGATCGATCAGTGCTGGATAGGCAGGCATCCTCGGTCTCGATCCTAAAAGCGCGTTGACCATGCCCCGCATCACGACCTCTTCCAGACACAAGTCTCCGCCCAAAACACGCCGCCCACAAGCGACGTTGGCACAAGTCCAAGCTGCACTCAAACAGGAGCGGGCTGGTCGGAAGCGCGAAGCCCTCGAGCGCCAGGAAGCAGAGCAAGCTCTTGTGGTCGCAATAGAGGCAGCGGAAGTGGCCAGCCGCGCTAAGAGCGAGTTCCTCGCCAGCGTGAGCCACGAGATTCGGACGCCCATGAATGCCATTATTGGCATGGCGGATCTTTTATGGGAGACAGCTCTAGCCCCCGATCAACGGAAATACTTGCGCATTTTCCGCCGCGCCGGCGGAAATCTATTGAGTCTGATCAACGACATTCTCGACCTGTCGAAAGTCGAGGCCGGCTATCTGGAGCTTGAATCAACCAACTTTGATTTGAGCGACTTGGCTGAAAAAGCCATCGAGATTCTCGCCATGCGGGCCAATGAAAAAGGCCTCGAACTCTCCTGCCACCTTTCGCCTGACGTCCCCCGCGCCGTGATCGGAGACCCCAACCGACTACACCAGATCCTCATCAACCTCATCAGCAACGCGATCAAATTCACCGACAGCGGGTCCGTCACGGTGAGGATCACGCAGGATCCGGAACTCCCCACGCCTGGAGCCATTCGATTTTCTATTAGCGATTCAGGGATCGGCATCCCGGCAGACAAGCTTACTGCCATTTTTGAAAGCTTCACACAAGCCCACGCCTCAATTTCGCGCAAGTATGGGGGAACCGGTTTGGGTCTGACCATTTCAAGGCAATTAGCCAAGCTCATGAACGGACGAATCTGGGTGGAGAGTACCCTCGGAAAGGGCAGCACGTTTCATTGCTGCGTGCAACTAGCTGTGCAATCCAGTTCGACATCCACGCACGACAACGTCCCGGTCAATCTTCAAGGGGTCAGAACCCTCGTGGTTGATGACCATGCCACCAACCGCCTGATCCTTCGCGAAATCTTGGCCGCCCTGGGAGCACAGGTGACGGATACTGCGTCCGGTCACGAGGCCATCGCTGAATGGCAGCGAGCCTCTAATTCGGCACGACCCTACCAGCTCTTGCTCCTCGACTGTCGCATGCCGGAGATGGATGGGTTCCAGGTTGTCGAAGAGATCAGGCGGGCCAACCCTCCCCAGGACCTGAAGATTGTGATGATGGCCTCCCACCATTGGGCCGACGACATCGCCCGCACCTACGACATGGGGCTGGGCGGCTATTTGATCAAACCCATCAGGAAATCGGATCTACTCCAGACCATCAGCATCGCCCTCGACCGTTCTAAGGGCATCCAACACACTACTGGTTCAGCACCAGTGGCTCCCACACCTCCTATCGAAGTCAGTGCACTTCGCATCTTATTGGTAGAAGATTCCCCAGACAATCAGATGCTGGTCCGTTCCTATTTAAAGCAGACTCCCTATCGTCTCGATATCGCTGATCACGGAGCCATCGCGTTGGAGCTATTCAAGAACGGCTACTACGACCTGATTCTGATGGACATGCAGATGCCGATGATGGATGGCTATGAGGCCACAAAAGCGATCAGGGCCTGGGAACGGGAGCATGACCTCCCCCCCACGCAGGTGATTGCCTTGACCGCCCTGGCGCTGAAAGAAGACGGAGCCAAGATCTTCGAAGCCGGCTGCAATGCCCATATGACTAAACCCATCAAGAAACATACCCTTCTGCAAGTCCTCCAGGCCTGTAAAGGGCGGTGTACCTCATGACTACGGGACCAAACAGAAACACCGAGAACGCCATTACCGTGCACATCGACCAGGACCTCGAAGAGATCGTACCAGGATTTCTAGAGAATCGTCGGCGTGACGTGCAGACAGTCGAAACCGCGATGCAACAGAATAATCTGGCACAGATTCATATCATCGGTCATCGTATGAAGGGGGACGGAGGAGGATACGGGTTCGACGCTATCAGTATAATGGGAGCCGCCCTGGAGCAAGCGGCGGCACGAGAAGACCGGGACGCGATCCGACGACATACCGCCGAACTCGTCGACTTTCTCGCCCGCGTCACTGTGGTGTATCGGAGATGAGAAGAAAGAAGCGCGACCGGCACGAGCAAGCTTGGCTTGGTACGAGGAAGGGATACTGAAGGGGTTTATCCGCTCGCAACAGTAGAAGAAAAACACACGAAGCGCAGTTTGGTGGAGGGCATCCCCTACCTGACTTATTTAGGCCGACCATTCGGGTCCCGCTGAGAGCAAAGCAGGCTGAATGCAAGCGTGGCAACATCAACAAATAATGTCTACCTTCTAACGCTATTTCCTCTTCCGCCACTCCCACGGCGTCACGGGCCGCGGATCAGCTCACAATGCTTTCCAGGCCTCTCACGCTTCGCTCTCTGACCCTTCAAGGACCATATCCCCTGGCAAATACTTGCGATACCACCAGCAACAGCCATCGTGTACTGGTGGCACGGCTTCTCTTCACGGCCTGCTCCAGACATAGGATCTAGACCCGGTTAAGGAGGGGGCCGGTTAACGGATCACGCCCCCTTCATATATAGGCAAACCGAATGGGGGTACCTCAATCAGGCTAACCTCAAAAACTGCCGATTTGACCGCAACCTTTTCTCGCCGGATCGGTAGTTCTCTCTGACATTCCAAGCAGTTTGACCTTGCTCTCTCCACTGTCCCGTCCATGACGGTCTTCCAGGAAACGATAGGATTTGTGCCCCTTACTTTAAGGTTATTGTGAGACTTACCTTGTCGGCGCTATGGTGTGCGCCTGGTCGAGAAATAAAGGATTCGGTGTCAGAATACAGCTGCGCAGGCCTCATTGGCCTCCAGGAGATGATTGCGGATTCAGACAAACAATGATTATGAATTTCTCCAGAATGAGAACAAGAAAACATCGGTCGCTTACGGCAGCACCCAAGGTCCTTGATAGCTTCTTGGGGCTTTCTTTTGGCCCGACGGAAACTCCGCGCCAGTCTCCTGATTCGCTTAGAACCATACTGACCGTTTCAGCTCCTCCATCACCGCCTTCGGCGGGTATTGCTCGCTTCTCCCTAAAGAAATTTGTGGCACAGCTCCTCTCTGCAGATAGCCGAGATGTCCGGGAACAGCTGAATGGTCTACGCAATAATCTCTCGATCCACGCCGAAGGAGGCGGCGCGCTCGAATCTCTGCTGAAGACAGAGCGGGAGCGAACCCAGCAGTTGACGCAGGAACTCCTGACCGCTCGCTCGGCACTGAAGCAGATGGATGAATTACAGTCGGATCTCGAGGTGGAACGGGAAACCGGGAGACTGTTGGTCCAATTTCTTGAAGACGCTGAAAGGAAAGCCAGAAAGGTTCCCGTTCTTGAGCAATTATTGCGGCAACGAGACAGCGCCGGGAATACAGTCGACAGTACCTGGACGGCGAACAACCGATCGCACAAAGACAGGAAACGCCTTGATGCCTCTTGAGCGCTGGAAGGTACAGCTTCAAAAGATCAAACTGAAGCAAGTCGCCTTAGAACTGATGACTCTGAGCGGAGCCATTCGCCGAGCGGACGTCGAGATTCATTTCCGTTCTCCAAAAACCATTCAGTCAATGGCGCGCCACACACGGAGAGACATCCGATGGGGGGAGCAGGACTAGTCCAGAATCTCAATAGTTCCTCTCTCTACTCGAAGGTTCTGCCACAATTGCCCTAGATGTAAGTGCGGAGGGTGGAGATACCAATTCCGTCCTTCGTACGCATGGCGGCAGAGTTCAGTAATTCCATTCCGCCGGAAAATGTAATGGTTATGCCCAACCTGAGGAGCACTGATATGCGCATCAGCGATGCGTCCATCAGTAGATTAATCGGTAGGAATGATAGCGCCATGGAGAAATATGTCTCCACAGATCCAAACCAGTTAGTGCATACTACTCAATCCGCTGAGGCGGGGTTGCTGGCCGACGAAACCGTTGCTGATCTCAATCTCAGCACTTCCGCCACTCCCGCGGCGGAAGTCTTAGGGAATTATGAGGAGTTATTCAGGCTGACTGCGGGCAAAACAGGTTTGGAGGAGAAAAACACAGGTGGCTTTTATCCGCGCGTTACCATAGAAGAAGCGCGCGGCTCACACGAAGTGCGATTTGGTGGAAGGCAGGCGATCCAACCATCGTTGGTCCCCCTACTCCGCTTAGAAATTCACGGTGTTGCTCTAGCGTCTTAAGCTGGAGAGGCTGCGATCTGCAGCGATTGTGAGAATTGCCTCTGTCCATCAGACCGCGTCCTGCTGATCAACACAAGCATTGCTCAGTTCCTCCGCCTTGCGGTTTAATCGTCCCCCTCCTACAATATGTCTCCTTGCGAGGCTCTCATGGACGCGCGCCAGTTCTCTCGTGTCACGCTCGACAGCATGACCTTTTTGTGGTCTGACCGACACTCTGCCAGGGGAGCGCTTCTCAATCTCTCTCGAACGGGCGCACAGCTTTTCAGTGCCTATCCATTCCAACCCCGAGACTATCTTTCATTGAGTCTCAGCCTCCCGTTACAGGTGCCCTCACTCGAAGTCATCTTGGCCGCTGTGCGCTGGGTGCAAGGGAGAAACTTAGGAGCGGAGTTTATTCAGATAACAGAAAGCGAGCATAGCCGGTTAAGAGACATTCTGGACTCGCATCCCACTCCCAACACATCGCCATGAGCAACGATCGCCCCAAATGCGAAACTATGTCCATCGAAGAGGCCACGGTCTCCAATATGTGTGAGATTGCCGAGGCGTAAAAGCTGGTAAGGCTCTGTCAGGCGCAGCAACTCAACAGTGCTGAGGTGTTCTAACACGTCTACTGTCGCCATGTATCGCCACATCTATCCTACCCTCTTCTTCAAGTTCTGAACATGTCCCGTGCGGTGAATCCTGCTGAGAAGTAGCTACTTCTTGCACGACTCCAAAAATCCCATACACTTGGGTCTTGGTCCTAAGCAATCTTCATTTTACGCGTAGAACACAAATCGGAGCGTTCGTCATGAGCACCCAGGTCTCTGTAGTTCTGAAGACCATCGAGGAGTCACAAAAGAAACAGCTAATGAGCAATAAGTTCAAGAAACGCCCTGAACGCACTAATTCGTTCAGTTAGCCGAAGACAAGAGTCGAAGAAAAGAGAAGGAGAGTTATGCGTAACAAGTCAAAAAAACAGATTGCCGATCTCAGGAGAAAAGCGGAACAAGGCGACGCGAAGGCGCATCACAACCTCGGGTTGCTCTATGCCAACGGAGAGGGCGTGCCGCAGAATTATTCGGTGGCACGGCAATGGTTCGAGCGAGCCGTTGCCCAAGGGAACGCTGGGGCGCAGTACGACCTAGGGTTGCTGTATGCCAACGGAGAGGGCGTGCCACAGGATTATAAGAAGGCTCGCCAGTGGTGGCTGCAAGCTGCCGCCCAGGGCTACGCCCAGGGGCAGCATACCCTCGGAGTGCTATATGAGGACGGGAAAGGCGTGCCGCAGAACTATGGGAAGGCGCGGGGATGGTACGAAAAAGCCGCCGCCCAGGGCTATGCGGAGGCACAGTACCACCTCGGGTTCCTGTATGCCAAAGGATTAAGCGTCCCGCAAGACTACGCCCAGGCGCGTCAGTGGTACGCGCAAGCCGCCGCCCAGGGGCACACGGGGGCGATGCTCAACCTCGGGCTACTATATATCGAAGGACAGGGGGTGCCACAGGATGACGCAAAGGCGCAACAGTGGTGGGAGAAAGCCGCTGCCCAAGGGGACGCGAACGCACAGAAAATCCTCGAAATAATGTTTGCATACACCGGAAAAGCAAGAACTCGCGCCGCATGACTCCCGCGCATATTGCAATAACCCAGCGACTCGCGCAACAGTGCCAGGCACGGCAGTTCAAGGGATGCTGAATAGGGTTTACCACGCCACACTCTTCCGCACCTTTCGTATGCTCAACGTGCCACGCGGCTCCGACGCACTCCTGCTGATCAATACAACCATTTCTCAGTTCCTCGTCTTGCGGTTTCCTCAATCCCCGCCTAGAATCAGCCTCCCTCTGGAGGCCCCCATGCCCTTCTCGATTCGCCCCTACCGCCGCTTTCCCGTGCAATGCGACTTTGAACCCTATCGTGAGGAACACAGCTAAGAACATGATGGAGCAACATTGCTACAAATATGTCATGGGACTCATGGTCGGTCTTGTGCTGGCAAGTACTCTAGGCGGATGTTCGATCGTGATGGCACTAAGTGGGCATAAGGACCCCAATCTGCAGAACCTGCACGTCGGCTCTACCAAGGGAGAGGTGGAACTGGAATTGGGTCAACCTAAAGAATCACATCTGACTAGTTATGGAGCGAGGACTGATATTTACGAGTACGAGATCAATAATGAACCCAGCGCGACTCGCGCAATCATGTATCTACTCTATGACGTGTTAACCATTGGGTTCAGTGAGATCATCTTCACACCAGCAGAACTTATTTCCGGCCGTACGCAAAGTCTCCCGATCTACTACGGACCAGATGGGCAGGTCGTGGGGATCAATGAGACGGCTCCAGAGATGCCTGTGACGTCTGCTGAACCAAGGCCTCATGTAGTCAATCTCGGACCTATACAGGCACAGTTCAAGGACTTGGCTAGCCAACTGTTAACTGGCATGAAGGGACATCACATTTCTCGGCTTGCCATCTTGCCTCTAGTTGACGCTGCTCAGAATACGAATCACCCCTTGGTACCTATCTGATGGACAAGCTTACGAACGAAATCTACATGACCTCCTCGGCGAAAGTTATCGAACGCTCACAGTTGCAGAAGGTCATGGATGAACAACATTTGTCTTTGGGGGCCATGTTCAATGATGCATCGGTAAAGAGAATTGGAAGTCTTCTCGGGGTTGATGCGGTCATTATGGGCACGTATGCGGAGATGGGTCTGGATTCTATAGACGTGAACATCAGAAGCGTAGCGGTAGAGACGGCTGAAGTCGTTGGGGTAGGGTCGATTCAAATTCCCAGAGCTTCGGTTGAGAAGTTAATCCGATGAACAAGAGCACATACGTCAATCAGCTCCGCCGCAAGAATCCCCGTGCCAGAATCCCTGAGACAGCCTTTCCTGAGCCCTATCTCCTCACCGAAACCGAGAACACGATCATCGACGACATCCTGGAGCTACTGAACAAGCACGGGCTGACCTCCCATCAGTCACAAAACCTATTGGAGCGGTTGGGGCGAATCATTGAAATGGGGCAGCGGGTGGCGAAGTGGACGACGCCCTAACCATGCAAGGAGCGGAGATCACATCAAGAGACTTGAAGCTTTCTTGGCGCAACGTATGGCTTTGCTGCGTCCTTTTTATCGTTGTCGTTACCACCTATCCCTGGATAGATTTCCTGGGCTACGCCCACTGGGACAGGGTTATCTGGGTACCGTTTCAGAATATGCGGTACTCTCTTGATGCACTGGCAAACATCGCGTTGTACGTTCCTTTCGGGTTTTCGTACGTTCAGTCAAGGGTACACGTGCGCAAAGGTGGAGTCGTAAAGGTTGCCTTACTGGCCGCGCTCTTGTCGGTTAGCTGTGAGTTCTATCAGGTCTTTTGTCATAGCCGCTTCCCATCGATGACGGATGTCACATCGAATTTGGCTGGGGGAGTGATAGGAGCTGCCATCTCAGGTAAGTTGCACGTCAGTAGAGTGATAATCGATAAATGACTGAGAAGGCCGACGCACCTTCATCTATGGATTTTCCACTTCCTGTTCATAGAGCTTCTGTGCGTACGACCTTCACTGGTCCTCGCTGACTTCTCCGGCCCAGTCATCTCTGTGCTCGACGGCGACACCATCGAAGTTCTGCACAATCACCACCCTGAACGTATCCGCCTCAGCGGCATCGACTGCCCCGATAAGGGACAAGCCTTCGGCAACCACGCCAAGCACGCCGCCTCTGACCTTGCCTTTGGGAAGGACGTCACCATCCAGACCCACGGCCTCGACAAGTACAGGCGCACCATAGGAGACGTGATCTTGCCCGATGGCATGAACCTCAATCAGGAACTCGTCAAAGACGGCTGGTGCTGGTGGTATCGGAAGTATGCGCCTGGAGATGCGGTGCTGGAAGGGCTAGAGAAGGAAGCGCGAGAGGCGAAGAAAGGGTTATGAGCCGATTCGCAGCCCGTGCCGCCGTGGGAGTGGCGAAGGCGCAGAGACTAAGATCATCAACGGTTTCGTGGCAAACACCCCGCTTGACAAGCCGCAATTTTTTCCGAGTTTTGCCACGAAAATAGCCTATTCCTATGGTTCCTAGCGTTCAGAAATTGGAACGGAAAGGTGGTTCTTGCTCAAGAGCAATTGATCAGAGCTCCCTAACTTCATGGCTACAGACGAATTGCCGCCAGTCCACCACTCGCCTCTTGTGCCTCACACTGAGCGCACCCCCCTCTTACGAGGTATATCTTGTCAGTCAACCGTTAGGCTATTCCATCAAAAGTTGCTGTCTCTCACGTTATGGTTTCTCGTCGTTCGCGCTATCCATTTGCTCGTTGTATTGAGCTGCGTTAACACCTCAGATTTATCTTGGGTTCAGACCATTCCCGCTGGTCGCTTTTGAGTGCGCGATGTATGCAGTCATAGATGTTATGAAGCTCTGGATCCTAGGTGTGCTGTTGCTGTGGCCGTGTTCGGTATCTGCTGCCCCATGTACACTCACCTGGATAGCTAACACCGAAGATCTTCTGGCGGGGTATTGGCTATACCACGGTCTACAATCAAGTGTTTATGACCCAAGACTGGGGCCAATTGACGTGAGCTCGACCCCGACCACGACCTGCGATGCGTGGGGAATCTTAAATGATAACAAGACCCACTTCTTTGCTGTCACCGCGTTCCTTTCAAGTGGCGTGGAGAGTGCAAAAAGCAGCGAGGTTGCCATAAACTTATCGAGCAATATGACGACGGTAAACACCAGCACGACGATTACCTCGATAACTGGCTCAAACCTGACAGGCCAGCCCTACACCGTGTCGTATGCGGTGTCCCCCGGA
>Ga0315275_10001064_pt1 | contig 23648 bp, 23 predicted proteins | sample YL17G03_0_MG_FD_205557 | JGI IMG/M metagenome (GOLD analysis project Ga0315275, IMG submission 205557) | Sediment microbial communities from Yellowstone Lake, YNP, Wyoming, USA - YL17G03_0 | ecosystem: Environmental > Aquatic > Freshwater > Lake > Sediment | place: USA: Wyoming | collected...
CACGGGAACTTTCTGCTCTTTCACAAAAACAGCGGACCTTATCCGGAATGCGGTTTCACGCTCTTTCTTGTTCCTGGCAATCCGTATTGACAATTTTCTCCTATCCGTCATCTGAACTCCCATCTATCGCGCCTGCCCCATCATTTCCGGGCGAAGACCAGGTAGGCGGTGTGCATCAGCCCGAAGTGCGATGGCCTGAAGCCGAAATCCCGCACCTCGTACTCCCTCGCTATGGCCTCGGTGGTGAAGACATCGCTGAACATCTCCTTGGCGGCCAGATGCAGCAGCTTGGCCTGTTCGGAATGCAAGCAGTGGGCAGCCACATATCCGTCCTTGCGCAGGGCCTTGTGCATCAGCGGAACCGCCTTCTCGGCATCTGCAATGTCGCAGAAAATCATGTCCCAGGAGCCGTCCTGCTCGTCTATGCCCTCAAGCACATCCTTGAGCTTGAACGTGACATTGGCGAGGCCGGTCCTTTTGATGTTCTCCTTGGCGAGCGCCATGAACTCAGGCCTTTTCTCGTAGCTCACGACCTCCCTGGCTATGTTCGCCAGCTGGACGGTCATGAAGCCGGTGCCCGAGCCGAGCTCTATCACACGGGACTCGCGGCCCAGCCCGGTATAGGCGATTATGAATCCTGCATCCTTCGGCAGCGTCACGGCAGGGCCGCCCCTCTTCAGCTTCCGCAGCAGCGGAGGAAAATGGAAATCAGGTTTGTACAAATTCATCACCTTGTTCTGATTGCTTCTCTTCTAGGTATTTTTTATAGGATAGGTACGCCAGGGTGGGCAGCAGCGGCAGTGCGATCATGAAATACAGCGCGTTGGGCACGAAATGGAGGCACTTGGTGCATGACGAGGGCGGGTATTTGTCCCACGCGAAGACTGAGGGGTCCGAAGCAGCGACCGCAATCATGCCTAACAGCAGCACCACGCAAAACACCGAAAACAGGAGGTGGCGGTTGATTCTCATTTCCTGCCCCGTTCACGCCTTCAATTTCTCCTTGAAATCAGAAAGTTTCCTAGCCAGTTCGCTGTCCGAGAGTGCCAGGATCTCGACAGCCAATATGGCCGCGTTCTTACCCATCCCTATGCCCACCGCTGCTACTGGCACGTTGGGCGGCATCTGGGTTATGGAAAGCAGGGAATCGAGCCCGCCGACAGCTGCGTTCACAGGAACGCCTATAACTGGCTTGGTCGTTTTGGACGCCACCACGCCTGGAAGCGCTGCGCTCAGCCCTGCTATGCATATGAACACGCTGGCAGTGGACTCCTTCACGAGCCGCTCCACCTTGTCCGGGTTCCTGTGGGCTGAGGCCACCTCGTAGCGGTACGGCACGCCGAACGCGTCAAGGGCGGCTGTGGCCTGTTTGGCTATCTCCTCGTCGCTCTTGCTCCCGGTTATAATCAGGACCATTTCCATAGTAACAACTTCTGATAAACCATTTAAAAACGTTGAACAGAATCCCCTCATGGTCAAAGCAGGCTCATTGAGGAAGCGCTATATCGCTTTTGAGTTCCAGGGCCCCCAGTTGGACGAGGAACCGCTGAAAAGGGCGCTTTATGCCGAGGCATTGGCGTTCTTTGGTGAACTCGGCCTTTCGTCTGCTGCGCTGAAGCTGATAGGCTATGACAGGAACTCGAGGCGGGGCATAGTGAGGTGTGAGCGGGACTATCAGGACAAGGTTCTGGGCTTCCTGGCGCTTTTGAATTCCTTGGGTGGCTCAGAAGCGCGTTTCAAGGCGCTCAAGTCCAGCGGAACCCTCAAAAGCATCGCAGAGGAGCTGCAGCTTTCGTTCACCCAGTCCAAATAATCCTTCTGCCCGCCCTTTACTTCAAGATAGGCGATTTCCGGGACAGAGTGCGGGTGCGTATTCTTGATGTGGGTCTCCAGTTGCGGGTAGGCTTTTTCAGTTGTTTTGATGATGAGCAGATATTCCGGCGATTTCTCGATTTTTCCCTTCCAGCGATAGACTGACTGCTCGATTTTCACCATGCTCACGCAGGCAGCCAGCCTCTTTTCCACAAGCATATTCGCTGCTTCCTCCGCGCTTTTCCTGTCCGGGTAGGTTGAAAGGACGACTATCATGCTATCATCTACGGCTTCTTGAAGACAATCTCTATCACGTCGCGGTGCTTGAGCGCATGGTCCTTGCCGACCGCCTGCCTTGTCTTGACATCAATCGCCTTGATGAATCCCCTGCCTATGTCCGAATGCAGCTTGAAGGCGAACTCCAGGGCAGTCGTCTTAGGGGGCATGAGGAAGCAGTCCGGAATCACCCGGCCTTCTGAATCCTCCAGCTTGCCCACGCCGCCAGGGAATATCGCGATATAATGTAAGAAATCGAACACCGCGGCGTTCAGGCACTTCTGTATGCCAGTCCCTCCATACCTGTCGCAAACAAGCTTCATGATGTTCATGGCATTCTTCTGCTGCTCGTTCAGCTCTGTCTTTATCGTGAACGTCTTATCCCCAGGTATGTAATCTATGAAACCTGCCTTTGCCGCCCCTTTCAGCGTTATCTCAGCCTCTGCAGAGCACGGTATCACGAGATAATCCGGGAACTCCTTCTTCATCCTGTTATAATTATCCCAGCCGGTTGAGAGGTCGCATTTGTTGGCAGCGATGATTATCGGCTTGCCTATCTGCCTTATCTTCTTGGCCAGTGCCAGCCCCTCCTCCCCGCTCCATTCGCTCATCGGCTTCTCTTCCAGCTTCAGCTCCTTCAGCACCTTGACGATTATGTCCTTGTTCATGCCCAGGCCGCTGAACTGCTCTGTGAGTATATCCTCGTTCTTCTTCTTGATCAGGCGGGACTCCCTCTGCAGCTTCTGCCAGTTGGCATCCAGTATGCCCTTTATCCAGTAGTCGAGCTCCTGCTCCAGGAAGCGCACGTCGTTGCACGGGTCGTAGCTTCCCACGGGGATCCTTTCGCCCATCTCATTGGTGGAGCCGCTGGCATCCACTATGTGGACAAGCACGTCGGCCTGCCTCAAATCGTCCAGGAACTTGTTGCCCAGCCCTTTGCCCTCGTGCGCTCCGGGCACCAATCCAGCCACGTCCAACAGCTCCACAGGCACGAACCTCCTCCCGTTCACGCAATAGCCCGTCCGCGGGTTGCACTGCTTGTTGAACTCCTTGTCCACGCATTCCACTTCGACGTAAGCCACCGCCCGGTTCGGCTTTATCGTGGTGAACGGTCGTGAGGACCGCTCCACCGGGACTGAAGTGGCCGCCATGAAGAATGTGGACTTGCCAGTGCTTGGTTTGCCGACTATACCGATTAGCATCGCATTGAGATTGGAGGCGAATGATTAAAATTGATTTGAAACTATAATACTACGCAGGTGGGTTGGCTGATAGAGATAATTCTGCGAGATTACGGGCCGGAGGACTTTTCCCAGGTCATAAGCGTATTCAAGGATTCCTGCCAGACGCTCAAGAAAAGCAACGGCGGCACCCATCCTGACGACGCCGTAGATCACCTGCTCAAGGGCACAGACATGCAAATCCTGGGGCGCATCACCGGTGGCGCCAAGCTCATTGTGGCTGAGGTCAAGGAGACTGGTCAGATAGTCGGTACTGGCGGCGTGAAACGCGGCAAGTTCGACCGCCTTTTCGGCGTGGCCTGCAGCGTCGCGCATTATGTGCGGTCCGACTTCCAGAAAGGCAAGGCGGGGGTGAGCGTAGGCTCGCTACTCAGGCGCGAAAGCCTTGCGAGGGCGGCTGCCGCGGGCTGTAGGAAGATGTACGGATTCTCTACCGCGGATGCGATAGGCTTCCATAAGAAGTTCGGCGCCCGCTTCCTGCCGCGCTATGACCGGCCGTACATAAACGGCATCGTGCCGTCGCACTACTACGAGATGGAGCTCAGGCCGAGCATCTGGAACAGGCTCGAACCGATGCCCATCCTTTTCGCTTTTGAAGGCGTGTTCTTCTGGACGAGGTTCCTCAGGTTTATGCTCAAGGGCGCGCCGTTTTCGCTGCTTTCAAAGGACGAGCGCGCGGTTTGGCTGGAGATATTCAAGGCACTCTTCCTGCCGCCGCCGAAGGAGGGCGCCAAGCCAAAGGCATCCGGGTGATTCTATGGAAGACGTCTACGCGCTGTTCGGAACATCGGAAATGCCCCACATGCGGAAGCTTATCATAAACGTGGCCCTCACGGGCAACTTCTCATCCAAGTCCGTGAATCCCAGCGTGCCGTACACGCCGGATGAGATAGCCGAGGACGTGTGCAGGTGCTTTGACGCAGGCGCGACCACGTTCCACATCCACGCGAGGGAGGATGACGGCCGGCCTTCCTGCAGGAAAGAGCTGTTCGAAGAAATCATCTCCAAGGTAAGGAAGCGCTGCCCAGAAGCCATCCTTGGCGTGACCACCAGCGGACGCATATTCAAGAGCTTCGAGGAGCGCTCTGCCGTCCTGGACATGGAGGGCGAGCTGAGACCGGATATGGCCAGCCTCACCATGGGCTCCATGAACTTCCCGACCCAGCCCAGCATCAACTCTCCCGAGATGATAGAGGCGCTCGCCAAGAAGATGCTCCAGAACGGCGTCAAGCCCGAGCTGGAGGCATTCGAGACCGGCATGATAAACCACGCGGTCTATATGCACCGGAAGGGCATCCTCGAGGGGCCATTATGCTTCAACCTGTTCTTCGGTCTGCTCGGAACCATGCCGGGCAGGATGGTTGACATCGTCCACCAGGTGTCCAGCCTGCCCCCGGGCTCGGTCTGGGGCGCTGCCGGAGGCGGACGCTTCCAGCTGCCTGTCAATAACGTGGCGATAATCATGGGCGGCCATGTGCGTGTAGGCCTTGAGGACAACCTGTATTACGACACCGAGAAGACCGTCCCTGCCACCAACGAGATGCTCGTAAAGCGCGTGGTCAGGGTGGCGAACGAACTGGGAAGGCCGATAGCGAAGCCGGATGAAGCAAGGGAAATCCTGGGCCTGAAACCCGGATAGTTATTTCCTGAGCACTACGACGCTCTCGCGCGTGCGCACTTTCTGGGGTCGGACATCGGCTATCCGTTCCGCGCCAATAATTATCTCCACATCACGGAATCCGATGCGCTCGCCCATCTGCCCGAGTATCTCGTCCACGACGACGTGTGTCTCGTGTATGACCGAATTAGATACCACGATATAAGCAGAACCGCCGTCCTTGAGCACCCTGGCCATCTCAGCCATGCAAAGCTCCATATCCTTGAAGTATGTCCCTATTATCGGTATCCTTATGCCTATGTCCCCGACCTCAGGGGGCATGTCAGCGACATCCATCCTCCTGCCTATGAAAGAACGCACGGCACGCATGCGCACCTCATCTGCCTCTGCAGCGCTCATATGCAGAAGGCTCAGCTCCAGCCCGTATATCTTGGAATAGTCTATGTTGTTCAGGTATGGTGGGGAGGTTATCACCGCATCCACACATTCGCTTGCCATGTCCAGGGACCGCGCATCGCCAAGGAAGACCGAAGGCGAATGGCCCTGCGGCCTGCTCTCGAGCTCCCTCGCAATCCGTTTCACCTTCCTGCGGAATATCTCTTTCGCAGGGAGCGCCCTCTTGTTCCTGTCTATCTTGAGCACGCCCCCGTCCTTCATGATTATGGATGCCTGGGGAAGGATGGACAGCAGAGCGAGCAGCAGGAGATCCCTCACGCGCCCATCTTCCTGCTCAATGGCTTCGCGGATGGCGAGTATCTCGTTGTAGTTCCTTTTCGGGAAAGCGGCCCGCGGCGAGAACAGCTCGAACTCCCAATCCAAATCCAGATTGGTGTTTATTTTTTTGCTGATGAACGCGAGCGCGCCTTCCAGGTCGCTTTTATCGTAGTCGTCCGTCTTCGTCTTGGAAACAAATACCGCCAGCGGAGATGCATCCACTCCAACGGATTCTATCCCTTTCTCCTTGGCAGTGAGGAGCGTCGTTCCCACCCCGCAGAACGGGTCCAGTATTGTGGCTGGCCTGCAGTCGTGTATCGCCCATTCGACCATCTCTGGCGCATAACCCTCCTTGTACCAGAACCAGCCGTGCACAGGCTTCTCTTTCGACAGCTCGAAGGTCATGTACCTGCCGAGCTCTGGTTTTTCAATGAGTTTCATTTTTTTTCACGTTTCCGTCCTAGTTCCGCGCCTTCCTTTGACAGCTCGTCAGCCTCCCCGTTCTTCTCGCGCGGTATGTGCTCGAACTGCACCTTCAGCCCGGTGCAGAGGTGCTCCACCCTTTTCTTGAGCGGCTGCAGCTCCAGGTCCCGCACCTTGTACTCGTTGTTGAGCTGCCTGACAACCAGCTGGCTGTCGCTTTTCACATGGACCTCGGTCTCGCCCATGCTGTGCGCGGTCTCAAGGGCCTTTATGACTGCGCTGTACTCGGCTATGTTGTTGGTCCCATGGCCGAGGTACTCGCTGAGCTCCTCCACGCGCACCCCGTCCCTGTATATCACTATGCCTATGCCCATGGGGCCGGGATTGCCCAGCGAAGCGCCGTCTGTGAAGATGATAATCATGCATCTACACTGTTGCATAATTCTTTAAGAATGCCCGCCCCTACTGGCGTGGCTGGGAATTAACTGTCCGGCTGGCGTGGCCTAAGTAGGTACGGAAACCACGCCGTATTAGGACACAGGAGGATGTCGTGGTCGGCATCCCGACCACGAGCATGCCCGTGACCGGTGTGCCGGTGTACAAGTCGCAAAGCGACTTGTATCATCCAAGTCCTTTGGACTTGGAGATCGCGGCAAGACCCACGTCTATACGGCTAATGGGAAAACATGGGCAGTGCATAGCCGGCTCACGCTTTTTATAATCTTTGGGATAGTTGCAATGCATGGCAGATTCTTTCCATCCCTGGCCGGTGGTCCGCGTGGTCAGCGTCATGTTCTCCGCAGCCGTCCTCTGCGTCGGAATCTTCATCTACCGCGACACATTCAGGGACCTCGCGATTCCTGCGATTGCAGCCGTCGCCCTGGTCAGTCTGATATCCTGCCTGCTGGCATTCGTCAGGTCCAGGTTCGAGACAGTCAGCCTGGATGACAAGACCATATCCCACACGACGGGCATACTGACGACAAAGAAGGTGATAGTCCCCTACGACAAGGTGACCGAAGCCAAATATTCCCAGGGCATACTGCACCGCATCATGGGCGTCGGCTCGCTGCGCGTGGACAGCGCCGGCGGGGATGGGATCGCGATAAGCATGGACGGTGTCCGCACGCCTGACCTGGAGCGCATAATCGGGGCAATCAATGAGCGGTTGCACGGGCCAGAGGGCAGATGACATGGAGACCACCGAGATATCTGATGATTTCGTAATCATACGCGAGCGCCAGCTCATACTCAAGCTCAGGAGCCTCGGCGCAGGCGTTGAGGAAACCGACGAGACCAAGGTCGCGCTCCTGGAGGCCGCTTACTTCGCTGATCGTGGCGTCCTTCCGATGGACAAGGAGGCATTGCTCGCGCAGGCAGCCAAGAAGGACCCGCTCTGTAGGGAGAAATATGCTGTGATAAAGTATCTGCGCGACCGCGGCTACATCGTCAGGCCGAGCCTTGACGGGACGCCATACCTCCGTCTCCACAGGAAAGGATATCGTCCCGGAGAGGACAAGACCTATTACCTGATAGAAGTCGTGAAGAAGGACTGGTCATGCTCCCCGCAGGCCCTGATGCCGTCCCTCGAGACCGCAGGCAGGCTGCGCAAGGAGCTGGCAATCGCGGTCGTGGACCCTGCCCAGGACAAGCCCTTCTTCATAAAGTTCGGCAGGATGAATTTTGATTGAGTTTTACTCTCAATTACACTGTTTATAACATATATTTATTAACAGTCCGCTATACATACCATGCATGGAGCTCCCGAAAGAGTCCGTATCTGTCCTGTCAGCCATCCGCATAGGCGAGCTTGAAGGCAGGCCGAAAACGCTCGCCGAAGAGATAATTGGAGAATTCGAGGATGAGCACAGCATCTCGCTCGATGGGCGCGATTCGCTTTTCGCACTGGTCAAACTATCCAAAAAGCTCAACAAAAAGGCGAAAAAGGACAGGGCGCTCCTGAAGAAGATGGAGGAACTGGTAATCATGTGCAACGGGCTCAAGCACGGCACCATGCCTGTGGCGAAGGAAAGGTCTGAACCAGCGAAGCAACGAGTTCCGTTCGAGCGCGGAAGGAAAGAGGTAGAACTGGACAAGCTCGCCGATAAGAAGGGACAGGGGAAAGCAGAGGAGAAGAAGGGGCAGGAAGAATCCGGCAAAAAGGAGAAGGCGCAGGATAAGGGAGAGGCCCCTGCCAAGGAAGGCGATGCGAAGCCCCAAAGCCGAGCCGCGAAGTTCCTCGCTGCCCTCAACCGCTTCAATCCTGTCTATCTCGCAAAACGCCTGGTAGAAGACTACCATACTGTGAAGGAAGCCCGCTCCCTGAGCAAGTTTCCTGAGCCGAAAAGCTCTGAAATCGACGTGATAACCTCCAGGACGAACCTGCGGCTCCTGGGCGCACTCGCTCTGAGCGAAATCATGGGCGCAATCGGCGCGCCGACAGTCGGAAGCATAGTCCAATATACGACCGGCAGCGCGTACAAGGGCATCCTCGGCACGATTGCCGGGGACTATCTGCCTGCGGTCATAAGCTTCGAGATCGCCTGGTGGGCGCTGAACCGCACCTACTATTCCGGCTGCGCGGATACGTTCCTGGGCAAGGTCAGGCAGTTCTACAGGGATGTGCTTCCGGTGCATGGCTTTGCTGTTCTTTGCTCGATCCCGACCTATGCCACAGTGGCCATCCTTTCCACAGGAATCATAGCAGGCATAAACGCGTTCGTACCCGGCCTTGCCCACATCCTGCCAATGCCGGTGGTCACAGACTTCATCAACGGCGGCATAGCAGAAACCATCTATCTTACGCTGATGCTGGGCGCATCAATGGACCTGATAGTCAAAGCCGTGTCCAAGCGCTATGCAGCATTCCTCAAATCGCGGGAAGAGCACAATGGCCCGTCATGAGCCCAGTACGCTATCCTGCTCCCTAACTGCCGAAAGCGCGGCTTTTATCCTTCTCTCATGGGCCTCAGGGGTGCCGTATTCCTCCACAAGCTTCGCCTTCAGTTCCCTGACCTGCTCTTTCGGCACTTTCCTGCCGGTTTCCTTCTTAAGCGCCTTCACCCGCTCCTTCAGCATCGTCTCCACGTTCTCCTTGAGGTCCCGCTCCAGCTGCTCCTTGAGCAGCGGGTCCATGCGGGCCATCTCGACGATGTTCGGCAGGTCTTCCGGTGCCACCAGGAGCACCTTCACAGCCCTGGCGAAGTCTTTCTTGAGTATCTGCCTCGCCCAGTCAACGTCCTCGTCCGGGAATCCTTCCCTGTTGAAGTTGTCTATGTAGGACATGACCATGGCCTGGGCCTGCGCCTTGGGTATCTCGGTGGTCTTCTTGCCCTCGCTTTCATCAAATTTCACCGGCCTGAACATCATGTTGAGCCGTATCGGGTTGGATGTCGGGCTCATCTTGGGCTGGAGGTGCGCGGTCACCCAGCTTCCGTCCTTCATCTCAAGTATCATCGCCTTGGCGCCCATCTGCCTGTGGATGTGGAGCCTGGTCTTGGTGAATCTTATGTCATCGTCGCTGAACGCCTGGCCTATGTACTCCGCTTCGCAGATTGTCCCGACCAGGTTGCCTGTGTATCCCATATTCTTGGCTGCAGCCGCGGATATGCCGTGCCTGAGGACGTAGAACGCGCTGCCTATGCCCTTCTCCCTGAACGTCTCATCCCTGCCGTAGCGTTCCAGCATGAACCCCTTGTTCGCTGCGCAGCCATACTGCCAGAAGACCAGGGAATCTCCGTTCCCGAGGGGCATCGTGGTCCACTGGGTGTATCCGACCACCTGGCCATTGTTGACCGCAGTCATGGCGTGGAACCAGCTCAGCCCGTGCTTCTTGGCCAGCTTGGGGTCCCTGTCCCGGTTGGCCATCTCCTGCACCCTGGCCATGGCGCCCCTCTTCCACGGCTCCCTCTCATCCCCGTTCGGGAACGCATCTATGAAAAGGGCGCAGGCGTCGGATGGATTGAATTCCTTCCTGCTCGTCGGCGACCGCATTTCGTAGAAGTATGCCGCTTTCATGGCGTTGGCGAGCCGTCCCAGTTCGCCTTCGTTGCCTGCGAACGGCGCGAAAACGCCGAGTTCCAGCTTCACATTGCCGAGCCTCGCGCCGTTGGTGCGGCTTCCGATTTTCACGATGCCTTCGGCCATTCCCTGGCCCCCAAGGCCCCTTCTGGCTTTCCTCATGCTTCCCTGCGCGTGCTCCTGCGCTATCATGATGTCTCGCTGCATCTCCCTGAACTGTAATCCGCAATCCCTTGCCACAATATCTACCTTTTCCATCTCGCTTTTCTTCATCCTCTTGTTCTCCACCAGCGCCTCGGACAGCCGCACCAGGGAAAGCAGCGAAGATTCCTTGTCAATCAGCGCCGCATATTCCTGGGGCATGCGCCGGGTTATGTCGTCCACCATCTTCCTATGCGACAGGTCAAGCTCGCCTATCGTTATCTCCCCAAGCCCCCTTGGGCGTAGCTCATTGTCAGCCATACCTACACCTTATTTACCATATATTAGCACGGGTTTAAATTGCCACTCTTTTAGGTGCTTCATCTGAATCTTTTTAATGCTTGAGAAAGATATACGGCCATGCTCGGCAGGATATTCGTCTCACTGGTTCTGTTATTGTCAGCATCTTTCGCCATACACCTGGTATCGCCAGAGGTCAAGGACGTCAAGACCGGCGATGTCGTAGACATCGGCACCATAGGCCCGGGACAGACGGTATCCCTGCTCATCGACCGGCAGGTCACAACCGGCGGCGTCCACGGCGAGGGCGGCCTCTATGACATGGCGGTCGCAGAGGACCTTCCGCGCGGCTGGGCCCAGAAGGAAAGCACCCTCTACCAGGACCCGCTCCAGGTCACCATAACCGCCGACCCGAACACGCCCGAAGGCGACTACACGGTCCTTATCAAGGTAGTGGACGAGGGCGAAGGACTAACCCCTGGCACCACCGGCGAGCAGCTCGGCAATGTCACGTTCCTGGTCAAAGTGCATATCACCTATGATGTCATGGACTTCGAGGTCTCTCCGGCATACATGACTGTCGGTCCGGGCCAGCCGGCCCGTTTCGCCATAAGAGTAACCAACAAGGGCTCCACCAGCGACGTTTTCGAGGTGAGTGCCACAGGCGCCAAGCAGTGGGAGTTCGTCAGGCCTGTCTTCGTCCCTGCCCAGACCACCAAGACCATACCCTACGAGATTGTGGCGAGCGAGGAGGAGACCTACAGAACCACCATCAACGTGGTGTCCAAGGCCAGCCCGATAATCGCTGACCAGAAGAACGTCACGCTCTTCGTCAAGTCCGACCTGATAGGCGACTACAAGGCCACCAACAACGGCGTCATCGTGTTCCCGATATTCGAGGCGCCGGTCTATGCGCTGGCAGGGCTGATATCGAACCTGTTCGGTTAAAAATCCGCCCCATCATTTTCTATCTGATGTCACGAGCGCGAGCAGTAGAACTGATTATCCGCAGTATCCTTACTGGCGAAACAGACCTGGACCGCATCAAGCGCAGGGCCTGCAAGAAATTCGGCATATCCAGCATGATAAAGAACCCTGAAATCCTCGCATGCTTCCCGAAAAACAGACTCACCCCGCGAATCCGCTCGCTGCTCCTCAAAAAACCCACAAAAACGCTTTCGGGCGTCACTCCCATCGCGGTCATGATAAAACCGCAAGGCTCCTGCAGGCACGGATGCATATACTGCCCTGCGGCCGGTCTTGCTGCGAAAAGCTACACAGGATTCGAACCGGCAGCCCTCCGCGCCCGCCAGTATTCATTCAATCCATCGTCCCAGGCATCCGAACGCGCGAGGCAATTGGAGGAAGGCGGCCATCCTGCTGACAAGTGCGAGGTCATAGTGATGGGCGGGACGTTCCTCGAGACCCCGAAAGCGTACCGTTCTTCCTTCATAAAAGGGATATACGACGGCCTGAACGACAAAAAATCCAAAAACAAAAGCACGAGAAATAAGAAAGCGAAAAATCTCGCGGAAGCGATACGGGCGAACGAGCGGGCGAGGACGCATCGTGTGGTGGGATTGACGATCGAGACGCGCCCTGACGTGTGTGTTCCATACATTGAAGAGATGCTCTCCTACGGAGCGACACGGGTCGAGTTGGGTGTTCAGCACGCAGACGATTCGATTTACGCGTTGATCGGGCGGGGGCATAAGGTGAAGGACGTTGTTGATGCAACGCGAGGACTGAAAGATGCCGGATTCAAGGTCCTCTATCATATAATGCCCGGCCTTCCTGGTTCCGATAAGAAAAAAGACATCTCGTTCGTCCGCAAGCTCTTCAGCAATCCGGATTTCCGGCCTGACATGCTCAAGATATACCCGACGCTCGTGATTCCGGGCACAGGTCTGGAGAAGCTGGCGGAATCCGGCGATTACCGCCCTTATTCAACAGAAGAAGCCGCAGATGTCATCTCGGAGTTCTACAGGTATATCCCTCCATATGTCCGTGTCATGCGCATCCAGAGGGACATACCTGCGGCAAAGATAAGCGATGGCGTCAAGAAAAGCAACCTGCGCGAGCTCGTGGAGCAAAGGCTGCGCGAAAAACACATCATTCCGAACGAGATACGCTACCGCGAAATCGGATTGCAGAGAAGAAACAACAAAAACAGTGACAACAACAAAACCAACAAAACCAACTGCCTCGCGCGCGTCTCGTATTCTGACGCGCTCTCGGATTTTGGGGTGATTGGCGGTTCGGGAACAGCGGTTGCGGGTTTCGGGCTGAAGCGCCTTGATTACGAAGCGAGCGGAGGGAAAGAGGTTTTTATCTCGTACGAGAACGATGGGAATCTCATCGCAGGGTTCATACGGCTGCGCTTACTGTCCCATAACGTGGGCGCTTCGGGAAGTGGCGGCAAGGCGCGAGTTCAGGGTGACGCGGGAAAATCTGTTGGTTGTGGTTGTGCGTTCATACGCGAGCTCCATGTCTATGGCCAGGAGGTTCCATTGGATGGGAAGGCCGCGGACGCAGCGGTTCGGGCAGCCCAGCACCATGGTCTCGGCTCAAGACTGCTCGCAGAGGCCGAACGCATCGCGAAAGAACTGGGCAAAGAGAGGTTAATCGTCATCAGCGGCGTGGGCGTCAGGGAATACTACCGCCGCCATGGCTACCGCAGGATGGGGCATTACATGGCGAAAAAGCTCTGACTGCCGCAGCATCCGGACCACTGCAGCCAGCCCGTCCTGCTATTGCAATGTGACCGTGATGCTCTCCTCATCCTTGGATTCGCGCAACAGTTCGTCCTGCTGTTTCAGGAGGTCCAGATACTGCCTCTGCAATGCGGCGAAGTCCTGCTCCTCCTCGTCGTTGAAGTCCTTTATCTGGCGTTCGGCGTTCTTGAGCTGTATCTTGGAATTGAGCGTATATATCTTGGCCAGGTTGTCCCTGAGCTGGGGCACCACGGTCTCGCTCACCCACACGTTGCGGTTGGACACCTCCACGCGGACCTCCTTCTGCTGGGTCTCCTGGCCAGGGTCGAGCGATTTCCCTGACGCGCTGCACTGGATGCCGCAGCGCTGCATGAACCTGGAGAGCCGCTTCACCGAAGCGTCATCAAGGCATTCGAATGCGAGCTGCGATGCGACCGCGCCTGCCGCGAGCGTATCCAGCAGCCGCTTCCTGTCGTCCGGCTTCATCCGCGCGGCGAGCAGCCATATCTTGGCCGTCTCGAGCCTGTTGTCGTGGTTGCTCTTGACGATGACGCCCCTCTCATGGAGCAGCTCGTAGGGCCTTCCTGAGCGGGCCTTTATGCTGTCTTTTATCTCCTGAGGTGAGAACCCGTCCAGGAGCCTGGCGAGCTCGTCCAGCTTGCTCTGGCAGGGCTGGATGGTCTCTATGCCTGCCGCCCTGGCCCTTCCTGCGAGCTCAGCGGCGCCTGAGCGGACGGCCTCGAGCTCCTTGTCATGGTCAGAGCCGAACACGGATTTCTTGAATTCAAACTCTGCCTTTCTTTTGTTGAGCTCCATAAGCCTTGCCAGGTCTCTGGCCGTTATATCCATGCGATCGCCTTGTGAGCAGTATTACTACAACAATAAATAAAAGGATTGATATGAACGTTGCGGCCCCAAGGGCGAGGCTGAATATCTGGGGCTCCGCAGCCGGCTCTGGTCCGGTGTCCTTGTCATCGGATGCCGTGACGGCTGGTTCCATGGCCGCGACCATCCCGGCCGTCGCATTGTCTATGCCCCTGGCGAAAAGCGCGGTCCTGTATGCCACTGCGCTGTTGTTCTGGCTCTGCAGGAATGCGGCATGGGACTGGTACACCCTGCCCCAGAGCGATTCCCTGGCTTCGGCCACAAGGCCGCTGACATTGGATTCTATCTCTTCCTCGGTGGCGCTGTCGGCCTTGTTATTCTCTATGACATAGACGGCATCGTATATGGCTGTGCCATACTCGCCGTTGATATAGGCCGCCTGGGCCATGTTCAGCCGCGAAGCGAGCTCGCTGTCAGTGATATCCAGCGCCCTGGCTTCCTCTATCCTGCCCTCGGCTATGGGTTTCCAGGCGCTCTCGTTTATGGCCGTGCCTCCTGAAGGCGCTGCGGACAGCAGGTCCTTTGCCACATGGCACCAGGCATCGGCGTACATCAGCTGGTTGTAAGCCACATAACTCTCATCCTTGAGCATCCTGGCGTCTATGGAAGTGCTGTTAAGCTTGTCCTGCGCCCATGCCTGCCGCAGGTCCGCGCCCACGACCCACTCGAAGTTCCTGTCGGTCAGCTGCGGCCTCCGTATGCCGCTCAGGCATATGCCAGCCTCGCCCTTCTTCCTGGGAAGGTCCACATCATCCTTGACTATGACCGCGATGGTGGATATGTCTATGTAGTTCAGGAACGCCTCGTTGGCTGCGCTGAAGAGGTAGCCCCGGTCGAGCAGGCGCTGCTGCCTCATCACCTCGTTACCGTAGAAATCCTTCACAGCCTCGCTCTCTTCGCCGTCATCCTTCACCTTCTCCAGCGCAGAGTTCTCCAGGCCTATCATGGCAGCCGCGACCGGAGCGAATGCCGCCCAGGAAGAGTAGTCATAGGGTACCACGTCCGGTATCTCCCGTTTGTCGGCTGTGAACGGTTCCTGCTCTATGGACTTATTATCCAGCATGAAAGCCGCGACGTCGCTCACGTTCCTGGCCTGGAGCACCTTCATGTCGTATCTGCCCTCCAGCTCGCGCAGGAGCAGCATCTCATAGACATTCTCCACAGGAGTGATGAAATAGGAAGCGCCGACAGAGGCAGCGCCCTTGGCCTTCTCATAGAGTCCGCCCACCGGCCCGACATTCCCGTCCTGATCCACAGCGCCGGTGATGACGGCATCGGTCCGCATGGTCCTGCCCTCCAGGAGGGCATAGGTCATGACGGCGAGGGCTGTGCCCGCGCTCGGCCCTTCCACGTAGCTGGTGAGCGGCATGGCCCCGAAATCCACAAGCACGTCGCATTCCGGCTCCTTTCCGGTCAGGGTATAGGCGTACGCCACCGCGGTCTGCATGGATTCCTGCGCCATGAGGCCGGTCCTGGGCCACACGCTCGCATAGACAATCCCATCGCCCGGCGCGAGCCTCACGGTGACGTTCACCATGCCGCCGATGTTGTTGTCCATGACAGCCGGCACGTGCTGGGATATGCTGCCTTCGCATCCGGCCGCGGCCAGGCACGAGATGACCAGGAGTAGCAGGAGCTTCTTCATGAGCCGTTTTTCCGTGCTAGTTTAATAAAAGTAACCATTGACAATCATTATCATGGCTATGGACAAGGGGCTGGAGCGCAAGCTTGGCGACCTGCGGAAGAGGATAAGGAAGCTGGACAGCGCCCTGGTCGCATTCTCAGGTGGGGTGGACAGCTCGTTCCTCATGCGCATCTGCCGGGAGGAGCTCGGCGAGAAGGCGGTGGCGGTCACTGCCCTTTCCGAGAACTATCCCCTGTCGGAACTATCCCTGGCCAAGCGCGTCGCAAGGATAATGGGCATCAGGCACGTGGTCGTGGACCCGGTCCTTATCCAGGCCGCGAGCCAGCCGCAGAGATGCCGGCGGGGAAGCATCTACAGTTCGCTCAAGAGCCTTGCCATGCGCATGCAGCTCAGCAATGTGCTGGACGGCTCCCACAAGGACGATGCCGCGAGTAAGGGCGCGAGCTTCCTGGCCGCCAGGCGCGCAGGAGTGAAGAGCCCGCTCCTGGAGAGCAACATCAGCAAGGCAGAGGTCAGGCTTCTGGCCCGGGAACTGGGCCTGCCGAACTGGGACAAGGAGCCGTCATCCAGCAAGGCCCACAAGAAAGCCGTGCGCAGTATCATGGCCGCCAGCCGCACAGGCTCCAGGGCCGCGGCTGAATATCTGACCGCCCTGGGCTATGACGTGACTGTCCGGGCGAAGGGCAAGACGCTGATAATATTCACCAGCAAGCGCAACCTCCTCACGCTGGCAGAGCACCTCGCCTGCCTCGAGAAGAAGATGAAGCGGTTCGGCTTCTCAGAAGTCTCGCTTAGGCTCTCCGGTTAGCCTCTTGAACGCCAGTATCCCCTTCTCTGTCCTGAAGAACTCGTAATCCTCTGACAGGTAGAGCTTCTCCAGCGCGCTCCCGGCCTCGGTTATGTAGTGCGCTATGTTGTCGCCTTTCGGTATGTCCTCGTAGAGGTAGCCGATGGCAAACTTGAAGCCGGAGGACATGGCCTCCTTCTCCCTCTCCTTGAGCAGTATCCTCCGTATGCCCCTGCCCTCATAGGCGAGCAGGACGGCAGGGTCCTCCATATAGAGCGCGTTCGGCTCGCCGCTCGTTATCTTCTTCCCGTCCATATCCAGGTGGGCCGGCCAGGCAAGGCCCACGCCGACCACCATCCTGTTGACCGTGGCCGCGAAGCTCTTGGTGTAGTCCACGATGTTGCCTACCTCGACCTCGGTGACGTCGAAGGCGCACTTGCGCATCACCTTGACGCACTCATCTATATCCTCGCGGTCCAGCTTCTTGACCTCGACTTCCTCTGTGTCCAGCAGGTCCACGAATTTCTTCCTGGGCAGGTCTGCCTCTTCCTTCTTCTCACCCTGCTTGAATGACTGTTCTGCCATAGAATTTCAACCCTAGACGAACCTGGTGCTGCACGCAGGGCACTGCGTCAGCATCGCCTCCATCTTGAAGCCGCATATGGGGCATACATAAAAGGTCTTATTAGCCCTTTCGCTCTCGGCCTGGAAATCATAGAAGCACTTCACGCACTTCCTGGTGTCGAGCTCGTTCACCGTCTGGCACCTGGGGCATTTCATCCGGAACATGCTCTTTACGCGCACGCCGCAGCCCTGGCAGCGTTCCATGGAGAGGTTGACTGGCTTGCCGCAGTTCGGGCATTTCTGCTCGCCGGTCTTCCCGGAGGGCCGCTTAGCGCCGCCAAGGGCGCCCTTGAATATGTCCCCTATGCCCATCCCATCATCCGCCTGTGATCTCGCAGGTCACATCGTATTCGCGGAGGGGTATCTGCTTGACCCCGCAGAATTCGCTGACCTTGCCCAGCTCATCAGCGCTGTTCCCCATGCCGCAGTCCACGTTCGGATCCCCTGCCTTGGAGAACACTATCGGCCTGGTGACAGGGCCTTCGTGGGTCTTCTTTACGTACGTGTATAGCATAATGTCCCCTTCTGTCACCAGTTCAACCGGGATAGGCTCGACCCCGCCATCAATCCCGTTGCCGGAACCGGCCAGCTGGGCGCTGCCTCCGTCATCCTGCTCCAGGTCGATTGAAACGGCTTCTACGCCCTCGTCACCCCCATCGCTCTCCTCCCCGGAGCCGCCTACCTCGGCGGCCAGGCAGCATTTGTACGGGGCAGGCAGGCCGGCCAGGACATCTATGTAGATGTCTGACGTGACCTCGCTCATCGGCCCGCCGAATGGCTCGGTGCTGCCGTTGGCATATCTCCTGGTGCATTGGTAGTTGCCGGGTATGTCGCTGCATATCTTGCAGGCCGGCGTCACCACATCATCCGGGCATTTCGCTTCGTTCTCTGCGAGGTCCGTGGGCAGGTTGCACCACGAACCGTCATCGCAGATCCGCGCGTTCGGGCTGGCGGACGGGCCGCATTGGTCCAGGGCTATCTCCATGTTGGAGCAGGGCACGCACGTGGCGGCGCGGTCGATAGCAAGGGTCTCTGTGAAAATCGCCACAGGCGCGCTGCTGGTCGCCATGCGCATGGCGTTCTGGAACGCGCAGAACTTCGAGGTCTTCAGGCCGACCGTTGAGCTTTCCCTGTCCACGAGCCCCCAATCCTGGGCGTCGGCCGGGTTCGTGGAGGCCGGCCGGTATATAATCCCTATGACGCCGGAGTCCACAAGGTCCGCCTCATTGAGGACTATGCCCTGGAACAGCGCGTCGTAGCTCTCCTGGTCGTTCCATACCGGGTCGTTGTCCTGCACGTTGAGGCCCACCACCATGACCGGCTTGCCTTTGGCGGCCAGCATGATGGATGCCCTGCCATAGGATGCGATGTCCCTGGCTATGGCATAGCTCTTGTTCTGGAGGCCGGTCTCCCCGGCATAGACGTCACCACGCTCAGTCACGCGGTAGTTGAACGTCATCATGTCCAGGTTGGCGTTTATCCTGCCATCGCCTGTCAGGCTGTTTATTATGCGCTTGAAGGTCTCGTTGCTGTCAGCGTTGCTGACATGGACGGCTGTCAGGCAGCGCTGGCAGAACGTCCTCACCGTGGCGGTCCTGTTGTACACACGGTCCTGCTTGGGCCCGTCGGCCTCGCTGGCTATGTTGTCCACTATGACTATCACCGCGCCCATGTTGCCGAACAGCCTCTGGAAGTCGTACTGCTCGAACTCCCCGTTCTCCAGGTTATCCATGTTCCAGTTGCTGTCATCGCTGATGTCCAGGACCGGCAGCACGCCTGCTTTCATGTATTCGCCCAGCCGCTCCTTGACTATGGTCGCCTCGGGCTGGGTCCTTGGAGAGCCGATGTCGCCGATGGATTCCCTGTACTCCTTAAGGTCTGTTATGTGCGCATTGAAGCACGACACGTTGTCGTCGTAGTACCAGCCGATGTCGCTCCAGTCCCAATGATAATCCCTTGCCACCTGGCAGAGGCTCTCGTTGTTCCTGGCATAGCCGTAGGTTATGTCCGCAGTCTCTATGGGCATATAGACGCTGTCCTTGGCGGTGAGCTTCTGGTAAGCCAGCGTGGATGTCGTGCACGGCTCGCACCAGCCGAACGTCCGCACCTTCGGCAGGCCGTTGCCCTCTATATCCACCACGCACTTGCCGAGCTTGCCGTCGTTGCTGGGGTTCTTTATGAGTATGAGGGTTGACGACATGAGCACGTTGTAGTATTCCTTGGCGCCCGGGAATCCAAGGAACGATTCGCTCATGTATCCTTTGGCCCGCCTCAGCTCGCAGCTGGTGGTGCCAGGCACCTCGCTCATGTCCTCGTCGTATGTGTTATGGTCGCGGATGGCCTGCGCGCTGACAGAGGTCAGCTGCATCGACACCGGATATAGGTCCTTGTCAAACTCCACGCCCTTCTCGAAGCTTATCACCCATGGCATGGCAGAGAACACGACGTCCAGCGCCTCCACACTCTTGCCGCAGCCGTCATCCCCGAAGCCGCTCGCCGCGAGGCCGTCATTGACGTAGTGCTTGAAATAGTTCCTGAAGGCGCTCTTGAGGGAGCTCCACTCGGAGTTTTCCGGAGTTATCTCTATCTCCTTGGTGTACCTGCAGAACTCCCCTTCCGTGCCTTCATCCTCCCAGAGCCCGTCCATGCACTTCGGGTTGCTGCACCTGCTCTCGCAGTCCGCATCCTCTCCATCGCAGTCCCCGTGGTCCTTGCACACCCGCTCGCAGGTGCATTTGAGGTCCTCGTCATCGCTGCTGCTGTTGCATGCATGTTTGGTCCTGTAGTTCGCTTTCTTTGTGGAAAGGTCAACGACTATGTAGCTGCCTGTGCTGAGCTCGCAGTTCTGGTACAGCAGGGTGTTCTTGAACTGGTCTTCGTCGGCCAACGAGTAGCCTATTATCTCCTTGCCGTCGTACTTCATATAAGAGTCGCCTATCTTTCCGAAGAACACGATGCCTCCTGCCGGAGGCCCTATCGTCGATTGCGGGATGTACTCGCACCATGTGTTGTCATCACAGATGTCGCAGTCGTCGGTCCACTCGTACTGCACCAGGCTGGGCGTGTTCACCCAATCACTATATACCAATGATGTCGCCTTGCTGGAATCCTTGTAGATGTCCTTGATGTCGTCCCATGTCTTGAAGAGCTCGTTCTTGGAGTTGCCGTCATCGTCGTCCTCGTCCGCCTCCATGACCTCCTCATAGTCCGAGTACGGGCTCCTGTGGTAGCTGTCCAGGGTCATGTGGAATGATTTGACCGAGAGCTGGGCATCGTACCTTAGCGGCAGGTTGGTGCCGCTCTTGAGGATTGACTTCAACGGGCTGCACACGACCGCCTTGAAGCCGATGGGGTCGGTCACCTCGTTGCAGTCGGTTATGACCTCGGTGTACTCGCCCTCGCTGACCTCCTCCAGCAGCGTGCCCCTGCTGTAGGTGTCTGTGCTGCATACGTTTGAATAGCAGTCGTTGCTTGAGATGTCGCATTCAAAGGCGGCCCTTCCCCCGCCGCCAGTTCCTGCCAGGCCGTATATGTGGTTCAGGTGCACTATGGAAAGCATCTTCCTGTAGAATGCCGAGTCCATCTTCTTGTAGATGCCATACTGCGGGTCAATATAATAGTCCGAGTAGCGGTAGCCGTCCGGGTCGTCGCCCCAGTAGGCCCCGCCGTCCAGCCTTGCCTTGTAGGCGAACCTGTAGTTGGACTTGTCCGGGAGTATCGGATTGTAGCTCCCGGTCATGCCCTCCATGATGTAATAAAGGGACCCGGAGTAGTCTGTGAAGCCGAAAGGCGAATCCGCGCCCGGGGGATTGGAGGTGTCGTCTATGCAGTTCTCTGTTATGTCATCCACCGGGTTGAATTCCCCGTAGCTGGCGGTCAGGTAGTTCATGTACCTGTCCACCCTCACGTCATCCACAAGCCCTGAGGCGGCCATGCTGCAGTACTTGTCCGAGATTGGCAGGAAGTACCTGTACTGGTCGAACTCGTCGAATGAGCCGCCCACGCCCATCCTGAACACGTTTATCTGGGACTTGGAGTTCTTCATTATCTGCTTGAGCTTGGCATCCATGGGCAGGAACCTGCACTGGGCCTTGTAGAACTTCATGGTCCCGCCTTCATCGCCCATGTCTGCAGGCACGTCGCCCCCGGCGTCCTCGGTGCCCGTGAAGCCAGGCGCGAAGGCCGGCTTGAAGGCGAAATCGCCGCACACCATGGCGGTGCAGTTCGGCTGGACGCACGTCGCGAGCTGGTCGTCGCTGCATATCGGGATGGACCTCACGTTGGTCATCACGCAGTTTTTCCCCTTCGCATCACATTCCTCTACGTTGTAGCTCCCTATGGGGACCTCACATCCCGTGACCGGGTCGCATTCATTGAGGCTGTCATCGTAGTATTCATTGGTGCTCAGGTAGCTGGTGGTGTTGTAGAGCACACAGCCCACATTGCCGTCCGCATCCGGGACCGTGGCGTTGGCCCTGAGGCAGCAGCCGAACGATTCCGGCTTGGTGAGGCAGCCTGAGCCCAGCAGGGCGAAGATGACCAGCAGCATCGGCAGTGTGTGTCTCATCATATCACTTTGGTTACCATCTTTGTCAGCTCGTAGGTATCTCCGCCAAGCACGCTCATCAGGTAGCGTATGAAAACCATGGTGAGGAACAGGCATATCAGCGGGTGGATCATCATGTCCACGTAGTATTTCGCGAGGTTGTTCCTCAGCGCAGACAGGCTGAGCCCTGAGCTGCTTCCCTGGCCGGCGGTCTCCACGGTGCTTATCACCGAGGCCACCGTGCTCATGGTCGGGTAGCAGTAGAGGTTGGCTGTCTGCGGAGCGGGCGGCGTCGTAGACGCAGGCGCTGCCACGAAGCCCGGGTCCAGCAGGACATAGAACACCGGGAACACGAAATACATGCCGATGCCTAGCGAGATGAGCAGGGCGCCCGGCGCGCGCGTGAAATAGAAGCTGCGCATCAGTATGCCCACGGGTATGAATATGTTTATCATGTTGTTCCTGAGGTATTCCAGGAGCTGGGACTGCACGTTGAGCGATATGAGCATGTTGGTGGCGAGCGTATTGATTATCCTGTAGGTCTCCACCTCCTTGTAGATGGAGCTCACCCAGTTGCCGCTGAAAACCTGGATGCCGAAGAGGCTGAGGCCCAGGTTGAGCAGGTTGAACTTGTTCGCTATGTCGCTGCTGGACTGTATCTTGCCCTGTATGTCTGCCAGCTCCTTGGCCTTGGTCTGCACCCTGCACCGTATGACCTCGTAGGCGCTGTCCATGGACGAGTCGTCGCCGGCCTCTATCTGTATCGGCTCCCCGCTTCCGCATGTGACCGAGCCTGCGATGAACGTGTTGGCCAGCTCCATGGTCCCGCTGATAATCACCACAAGGAATATCGCTATGAATGCCACGGAGACCGCCTGGAGCATCTCCGATATCGCATAGTTCTCAATCTCCTTGAGCGAGAACGCGCGCCCGAGTATGAGGATGGTGGTGTGTATTATTATAGAGGTGACGACGGCCAGGAGCGCGAGGGGCAGCAGGGTGCCCATCCAGGTCGCGCCATGCGCACCGAAGAAGCTTTGGACAGAAAGAAGGAGCTCCATGGTTACACCAGTTGCGTCAGCCTACTTAAATCTATCTCGTCCCCGTAGAGACGCGCCACGTACGCCACGCTCGCTATGGCGGCTATCATCGCCACTGTCGGGAAGAACACCCCGCCTATGAATGCGGTGGCCGCGAAATTGAGCGCGCCGACATAATTGTCCTGGCCGTCGCCGAAGTACATGTCATGCACGTAAGCCTCGCCGGCCATGCTGGTGGCAAGCTCCTCAGCGCCCTCGTGGTCCGGATATGCTTTCTCGTGATACTTGCTCATGTCCACGGGCTCCTTGAGGATGACGTCCGACATGAGGCCGAAGATGGCGAGCATGAGCGGATAGACTATGAGGAACGAGAACGAAACGGCTATCATCAGCGAGCCGAACGGCCGCATGTACGGCATGGAGCGCATGAAGATGCCGAGCGGCAGGAACATGAACGCGAAGCCGCGGTAGACGAACATGAGTATGAACGCGAAGTTCATGGCCGTGAAGAAGGACATGAGGGACGAGTTCAGCGCGAAGTTGAGGGCTGCCATGACCGTGCCATAGCCGCCGAGCGGCTGCATCGTTGTCGAGCCCTGGCCGAAGAAGCAGCCGAGCCCGGTGCTGTCGCCCATCTGGTATTCGCACTTCAGCGCGTTGAAATAGGACAGGACAGTGTAGCCCTGGAGCTGGTACCTTACCACGGTTATGGCATGGTGGGCGTGCAGCGCAGCACCGGACAGGTAGCCCTTGGCCGCGTCATAGATGTTTCCGCTCCCGCTTGCGCCGAATATCTGGGCTACCTCGCTCATGTTCACGTTGCAGAAGCTGCCCACCACCATGATTATGAGCAGTGTGGAGG
>Ga0315275_10001066_pt1 | contig 23643 bp, 28 predicted proteins | sample YL17G03_0_MG_FD_205557 | JGI IMG/M metagenome (GOLD analysis project Ga0315275, IMG submission 205557) | Sediment microbial communities from Yellowstone Lake, YNP, Wyoming, USA - YL17G03_0 | ecosystem: Environmental > Aquatic > Freshwater > Lake > Sediment | place: USA: Wyoming | collected...
TCCGCGCAGTTGAACGTGTCCTCAGGGCGTACCCGACAATTGAAGGTGCCGGCGTCCACCTGCACCGGGCATTTGGCAGCTACGAAGTCCCGCAATTCGATCCGTTCCTGATGCTGGACGACTTCCGGGCGCCGCGGCCGGAAGATTATCTTCCTGGATTTCCTACCCACCCCCACCGGGGTATTGAGACAGTCACCTACATGCTCGACGGCACTGTAGAACATGCTGACAGCATGGGAAATGCCGGAAAGGTAAACGCCGGCGACGTGCAGTGGATGACAGCAGGATCCGGTATCGTTCATTCGGAGATGCCCCAACCGGTGAATGGCAAGATGGGAGGATTTCAGCTCTGGGTCAACCTGCCCCGATCCCATAAGATGATGGACCCGCGCTACCAGGAAATCACCCAAAATCAAATCCCGACCGTTTCCCCGCAGGATGGAATCACTATCCGGGTGATTGCCGGTTCGGCAGATGGCGTCAAAGGTCCGGTGCGGGATATTGTTGCTGATCCGGAGTATCTTGATGTGACTATGCACAGGAATGCATCCTTCTCCCAGCCGGTGAAGGAAGGATACACAGCGTTTGCTTACGTCATTGGCGGGGAGGGGACATTTGATCTTCGGGAAAGACATCCGGTGATGAACCGCGACCTGGTCCTGTTTGGTGATGGTCTGTCTGTCACGGCAGGAGCTTCCGCAAAAGGTTTCAGATTCCTCTTCTTTTCGGGAAAACCGATTCATGAACCGGTTGCGTGGCGGGGTCCTATTGTTATGAATACTGCAGATGAATTGCGGGTGGCGTTCCGGGAATACGCAGACGGGACATTTATCAAAAAGAAAGCGTAACGATCTGCTGGCAGAGATCCTGAGGTGACGAAACGAATAATCTCTCATTTTTTACCTCATCGGATGGCATCAGATTTCTCCTGCAGGATACAGCCTTCCGCCAGATCTTTGAAGTACCGGAATACCGGTTCGATGACCTGTCTCCCCATGACCGGCTCCTTGATATCGGTGCAAATGCAGGGGCTTTTTGTATCCGGGCTTCCCGTTATTCCCGGCACGTTGTCGCGGTAGAGCCCGTGACTGCCCGCCTTCTCCGGGAGAACATCCGGCTGAATGGTGTCCCCGTCAAGGTCATAGAGGGAGCGCTCGGTGACGGGAGACCGAAAAAAGTCAACTGGGACGAACATGAAGTCATTTCACCCACGTACCCACTCAGCAGGATTATCGAAATGGCCGGGGGCTGTGATTTCCTGAAATGCGACTGCGAAGGCGCAGAATGGCAGATGGTACCAGTTGATCTCGCCAAAGTCCGCAGGATAGAGATGGAACTCCACATTCCCCCGATTGGCGGACCACCCAACCCCCTGCTCCTTGACTATATCGGGCGCCACTATCATTTTGAGATCGAACGAAAGCCCGTGCATGCGGCTCTCGGAGTAATGGGAGTACTCCATGCAGAACGGAAAAAGTGATGATGCCACTCTGGGAGTATCTTCCTGGATAAAAATTGAACAATACATGAACCGGTCGCTGAGCAGGTGCAGGCGGTCGGCGAAAGATTACCCGATAATTACCTGGATTTGCGATCTACGGGCTTCGAATCCTCGCTCATCTCCCTGACTGTCTTAAACAGATTTTTATGCGGCATTTTATGCTTGTGATAGTCTGCCATTTGTTTCGCCTCTTCACGGGCCTTCTGTTTGTCCCTGAACCCGGTAAAAAGGATGCGGGTATCGGTCATATCATTCTTGAGATATGCCGCTTCGTTGACGTCGGTGACACGATCGTTGGTGGAATTCTTTAACGCGGCAACCTGAATCCCTCGCTTCAGGGTAGGTTTTGCGCGTAGCCGATGAATTCTTCCCACCTGCAGGGAGTGTATATATCATGCATCGTCAAATGTTCAAACCGGGGATCTATGGATAGGATCAGAATCGAGCCCGGGGCAGAATATTCAGGAGAAGGAATCAGCCAGGGCCTGGCACGTGGCCTGCTGGTATATTATGGTGACAAGAATATTACTGGCGAGGGAATGGGCATCGGCAGTATCGCTCTCAGGGATCAGGAATACACGTATTTTTCCCGCTCATGGACAGACTCAAAGGAAGACGGAGTTCTCAAACGCACCTTTAGCCTTGATACCCGTATGAGGTGGAGCATACGGGGGAAACTGTCATCCCTTCTCACCCGCTGGATCGAATCCGGTATCAGCGCCTATATGCAGCTTCCCCGCCTTCAGGGTATTATTATGCTGCCAGTGCTCCCTGTCCGCTCGCTGCTCGGCATTCACCCGCTCTTTGAAACCATACCCTCCCGGGGAACGGTCACCTTCACCTACCGGGTTACCGGGCACCATGTGGACGTACACGTAGAGATCCAAAGGCTGATCAGACAGCACCTTACCCTCTGCCTGTTAAACGAGCTCAGTTCAGCCTGGTTCACTGCCGGATGGAACGGCAGACGACTGGCAGCTCCTCCTCCCGGATGGGAAACGGTGAGCCTGGCCCGGATGCCGGTATCACTTGTTGATCCGGTACATGGGATCCGGTTCTTTATAGACAAGCCCTTAGTCAGTCATCCTGTGCCGCTCGCCATTTTCCTCGGGCGGGAATATACCGGGGATCTCTGCTGGGCAGGTTTTTGCATCGAACTGGGCCCCCTGGATGATTCACAGGAATTACCCGAGGTAAGATACAGTATCGGTTTTGCCACAGGAGAATGTTCGTGAACCCGACGGCCGGACCTGGTGTATCCCTTATTTATCCTTACTTCAGGAGCAAAGACCCTGTTGAAAAACTATTTCCACCGCTGGGGATCGCGTACCTTGCCAGCCAGCTGAAGGAACTGGGGATCCCGGTAACCGTGGCAGACTGCACATTTGAGAACTTTGATAATATAATTGATCGGGTTGCAGAACCCCGGCCCGCCATTATTGGTATTTCCATTATGGTCACGATGAGCAGGACCGCATTTGACCTGCTCAGGGAACTGCGTAAACGACTGCCAGAAACTCTCTTTGTCGCGGGAGGACCACTTCCGACCGTGAATCCTGCGATGTTTGGCGAAAGATTTGATGCGGTATTTTGTGGTGAAGGCGATGTGACCTTTCCGCGTTTTTGTCAGGATTATCTTGTATCATGCCATTCCCCCCGTGATCTGAAAAATCTGGATCCCGCGTCCTACCCGGGACTGTATATAAGCATTGAAGGTCTGGTCAGGTCATCGCCTCCCGTACACCACCTCTCGGATATCCTGGATCGGCTTCCTCTCCCGGACCGCTCGGGATTTGATCATCACCAGTACCAGACAGCAATGGAAAAAAACACCGGTATCAGACAGACCAGCCTGATCGTCACCCGCGGCTGCCCTTTTTCCTGCGATTTCTGCTCAAAACCTGTATGGGGGAGCCTGTTCAGAAAACCTCCGCTTGAAAAAGTATTCAGGGAAATTGAAGAGATCCGGTCACTTGGTTATACCACTCTCTGGATCGCGGATGATTGCTTTACGCTTGATAGTGAGTATCTCACCGCATTCTGCCAGGAAATGCTCCGGCGGGATGTACCAATGAGCTGGACCTGCCTGTCGCGGGTCGATCGGCTCACTCCGGGACTTGTTGCCCTCATGAAGCGTGCCGGGTGCATCCGGGTCTATCTTGGTCTCGAATCAGGAAGCAATGAGACCCTCATGCTGATGAACAAGCGGGTCACGGTTGAACAGGGAATCCGGGCAGTAGGCCTGTTTTCCCAGGCAGGGATAGGTACAGCCGGATTTTTCATGGTCGGGTACCCGGACGAGACTGTCGAGTCGATTGAAAAGACTTTTGCACTGGTCCTGTCGCTCCCGCTTGATGAAGCCTGGTTCACCATACCACTCCCCCTCCCCGGAACACCACTTTTTGCCCGTGTTGCCGACATTTTGTCATGGGATGACTGGGAGGTCTCAAACCAGGTGAAATTTGTATTCCCTTCGGAATTTGATGAGCGCTGGCTTGGGCGCCGTATCAACGAGACCATGGAAACCTTCAGGAAGAAAAAGAGCGGCAGCGGCTATGGAAAAAAGCCCGCTAAATAATTATCTGCGTATTGACAGATCCAAAAAAGTTCTGAATATTTTTTTATAGTAATTTCCGAATGCTGTTCAGTCTCCCTCAACCAACATTTAAGAAGGTTCACTGAATAGTGTTGTTCATAAAAAAACCTTGAGGGACAATGACCGCTGAAATCGTTATCATGAACAAAGAAGCAGTTGCACTCGCCGCAGATAGCGCCGTCAGTCTGGTGACCGGGCCGGCTGAGAATCCGCAGAAGATCTTCACATCGGCCAATAAAATCTTCAGGCTTTCCCGGAATCATACCGTTGCGTTCATGATATACAATAATGCGGCTTTTCTGGGGATCCCGTGGGAACCTCTTATCACCAGGTTTGGAGACTCCCTGGGCTCTTCTCCATTACCAGCCCTTGCAGACTATGCCGACCGGTTCCTTCATTTTTTGAAAAACGAAAAGGAATTAATAACAGATGATATTGAAAAGCAGTATTTTACCTCGATGATCTACACGTATTATCTCTCTTTCAGGCAGATCTTCCAGCAGAACTCATTAGAGATTATTCGGGTCCAGGGGGTGATCTCCGAAGACCAGGTAGGCGATATCGTCGCTGAAAAGATCAATGAAATCTACACACAAATCATGAGTGCCGAGTCTGTTTCGGGTTTCGATCAATCCCGCATACAGGACCTTAGCACTGCTTATGATGATATTACAACACGGGTGATTTCCGAAGTATTCGAACAACTCCCGATCCCGGACCCGGCGCGGGCACAATTAAAAGAGATCCCATTCATATTTTTTGAAAAATTTTCTGGAGCTCTTGACCCGATGGTTCAGAATTTTTCCGGTATCGTGGTGGTGGGATTTGGGGAAAACGAGATCTTTCCCTCGCTTGTTACCTATGCTATAGAGGGAAGACTTTCAGGCACTCTGAAATACAAGGAGATCGAGAACAAAAAAATCACCCTTGAGAGCGGTGCGTATGTGATTCCCTTTGCACAGCGGGAAATGGTCGATATTTTCATGTCCGGTATTGACCCACGGCTTACAAATGCGCTGGTGGAAAGTCTCACGGAAATATTCCATGAATACCCGCAGGCTATTATAGACAGTATTGAAACCATGAATGATGATGAGAAATCCAGCCTGAAGACACAGTTCCAGCCACAGAGCGATGATCTTATTACGCGGATTTCCATGTATATCGATAATTATCGCGCATCAAATACCGTCCCTATCATCAACGTGGTTATTTCACTCCCAAAAACCGAACTTGCGGCAATGGCAGAGTCCCTGGTAAACCTGACATCGCTGAAACAAAAGGTTTCCCTTCAGGCCGAAACCGTTGGCGGACCTGTGGATGTGGCGGTGCTATCGAAACGGGACGGGTTTGTATGGATCAGAAAAAAGCAGTATTTCAACGAGGAACTAAATCAGCACATGGTGCTACGGGATTGAGGTGAACACACATCATGGAAAAAAAAGAACCGAAACCAAAAAAGGTCTGTCATTCAGACAAAGAATTTGAGGAACTCTTCCTCCCCGAATCGCATGAGAAGAAAAAATTGCAGGAAGTAATAAATGCACCGGAGAAACTTAAGGAGCATTTAACGAAAAACATCATTAAGCCTGCAAAAAAGTGAACAGCCGGATGCTGGTGGATCATTTCACAAAATAACGTTGAGAACAGGCGACTATGCCTTAACCGGAAAAAAATACATGGTTGAAGAATGAGCACATCATTTTTCCATAAATTCAAGATGGCTGCTGTCGCAAAACGGCTTGTTTTCAGATCGGCCGCAACGACAGAGGGTGACACGGTTTCGGACTTCATATGTCGTTCCATCCGACGATTCTACCGGGATCCTTCCACGGACTCCCAGAGGACCCTTCCCGGCGTTATTCGGATATTCAGTCAGCCCGATTGACGGTTTGAATTCCGGCTCAATTGCATCAGGAGTTTTTTTATTCCACTCGACCAGGCGACCCGATGGACAGTTTCCTGCTTCGGTGATGGCGATGCTCTTTGACCTGGGGATATCAGAATGGCGGGTCAGGTTCCATATCCCGCCGGCACGGTCGCAAAAACGGGCAGAGGCGCATATGTCAATAAAGTCCGTGAGGTTGAGCGATGGCCCTTTTATCCTTTCAGCCTGATCACAATAGGACTTTTTATTCGCTGTTTCGGTACCGTCAAAGCCGGTTTGTGCGTGCATACCATCACAGAAGGGCAGGGTTTTTGCTTTCCTGCAGCGGCAAAGGGAGTACGTTTCCTGCAGCGGATACTTCTTTCCCTCGCGCCATTGATAGGAAAAACCCCTCTTGTCATTCGAGATGATCATTTCAGAAAGGGGAATTCCACCGGTAACGATATACGGGCCATCTTTTAGTATTGTAATTTTTTGTTGTGCTTCAGTCACCGGTTCAAAGGCTTTTTTCCTGGTTTTCATCGTTACTCCCCTTATTTTTTTCATCGTACATTTTCCGCCATATTTTTTTCCTTCTGCACAATCACCGGCATTATTTTTTTGACGAACCGCTTTTAACGTGAGAGCGAAAACTCCAGTGCCGGATCGAATATGCAGAAGCGGTTGCCGGATCAACAATGCCGATGAAGGAATACCTGCCTTTCATGATAGTTGCCACTCAGGTTATAAAAAAGTGGTGAATTTGGCGATTCTTACACCCCGCCTCTTCATAAAGTACGATGATCTAAGTCCCTGGAACTTATCAGACCATCTCTTTAAAACGATTAAATAAATTGGGAGAATCTATGACCATGGACAGGAAAACAGGAATCGGGCTCTGTATCTGTCAGATGTGCCCGGGTTTTATTTTTTCGTGGGAAAAGAGGGGCAGGCTGACCTCAACTCGGAGTGCAGTTTCATCATTTTTCTTTTGAGCGGGCGAAATTACTCAAAAAGGGAGACGAAAACCGTTCTTTCTGATCCTGTAAGCCTGTTTGCCAAGCTTCAAGAACCAGATAAGGTAAAAACAAGTCGTACAGGAATTATCATGTGCACTGACACCGAAGACCAGAAAAATGCCTGTCTCGACCAGATTCTTGCCAGACGACGCTCGTGCCGGATGTTCAGACCTGAGTTCCCCCCTGAGGATTCAATAAGGCGCATAATTCATGCCGGGCTTCTTGCACCATTCGCAGCGGCCGCCCTGGGTACTTCAAAGGATTATTTCCGCAGGTTCTTTGTGATGAAGAAGGGTTCCCGGAGCATGGCTGCTGCATCCCCTCTCGTCATGGAACAGGTTAAGGTCATGGCACAGGGCCTTGAAACGGAGATGGAGAAAGACCCGGCACTGCGCACAATGGCAGTTTCCTTTGTCCAGCAGCTCATGTCAATCCGGAAGATGGGAGGGGTACCAGGTATAGGGAGTGCTCCTTATTATCTCGTTGTCGCTGAACGCAAGGGGTTCCCTCCGGTTGAGCAGCAGTCGCTTGCCCACTGCCTGGAAAACATGTGGCTGAAAGCAACTGCACTCGATCTCGGGTTCCAGATGGTCTCTGTCACCTCCCGGATGTCATCAGATCCGGCGTTCTGTAAGATCCTCGGAATTTCAGCCGGGGAATGGGAGCTGATGGGGTGTGCGATCGGGTATCCGCAGGAAGAACCCGGGCCCTCAGTCCGTCCTCCCGCAGAGGATGTCACGCGGTGGCTTGAATAATTTTTTCAGTTATAGGAGCAAAGGGAAGGGATGTAAGAACTATTTTTTAGTTTTTTAATCTTTCAATGCGGCCCGACAACCGTTCTTTTGCTTCCTTTGTTCCTGTCGTATCCCGTTCGATCCCAATCGTCAGGATATCCCCTTCCCGGCAGCCCTGGGGGAGAAAGGAGACCGGGAGGTTGATCCGCACAGCTTCATCGTCCTGTGAGATCAGCACCGCGATGGTTCCCTCAATCCGGTCAATGGTCGCTTTCATGAGTACTCGTTATGATCTCTGATCGATGATATTCCCACTGCCATCTTTCAGTGTTGCCTCGTCACCCGTAGTGCTCCATAATGGTGCATCCAGGCCCATGAAAAGTGCCGTGTCATTCATCGTGCCCTTCCCGGAATACACTGTCACGGAAGATCCCGGCATGAGGATATATGCAGGGAAGACGTACGGGTGCGGCCCGGTCCTGTCCGAGAGTGTCCACCCGGCAAGAAGGACCAGCCCGTCCCCGCGGTTTGTCAGGCGCACCCCCTCGTTGTTCAGGTTCTGCCGCTCATCGCCCGGGGCATCGAACTGTGTTGCACTGATGTATACCCACGATGCATTGCCGATCTGCGGTGCCGCAGGCAGCATCGGAATGGTCCAGTTTTCAGGGAACGGGGGCAGGGTTACTGATGGCAGGGGGATGGTCTCATCGCCCGGAAGGGCTGGGAGAGTGAAAACCGGTGCCGGAGTGGCAGTTCCTGTTGACAAAGTCCGCGTGGTCCGGGTGGCTGCCATAATGCCAGGAGTTGTTGTTTCTGTCTTCACCGAGTACGACATCCCGTCACTCCGGACCAGGATGGTTCCGTCCTGGTCGGTGCGGTACACCGTCACACCGCTCTCGTTCAGCAGATCCAGGGTCTCTGCATGCGGGTGGCCATAGGGGTTGTCCTCCCCCACCGATATGACAGCAGTCTCCGGGCGGACCCGTGCAAGAAAGGCGGGCGAAGTTGATGATGAACTCCCGTGATGCCCGACTTTCAGGATCTCGGCATCAAGCGGGTACCCGGTCCTGAGCAGGGCATCCTCCCCCTCAGTGCCAAGATCTCCCGTCATCAGGAAGTCTATGGTGCCATACGAAATACGGAGTACCGCCGAGTTTGCATTCAGATCCTCACCGGGCTGTTCTCCCGGCGGCGAGAGCACCAGCACCCTCACCGCCGGGTCAACGTTAACGGTCTGTCCCTGCTCTGCAACCTGGTAGGGGATATGGTTCTGTTCAATTGTTTCCAGGAACTGCTCATAGGGCGGTGATGGGTGGGGAAGAGCGGTATCGAGCACTTTTCCCACCGGGAACGCTCCCAGCACCTTCTGCATTCCACCGATGTGATCCGAGTGCGGGTGTGTGGCGACCAGCAGATCGATTCTTGTCACGCCCCGTGATGCCAGGTCACTGACCACCCGGTCGCCCATGTCAGTCTCCCCTGCGTCAATCAGGATTGTTTTTCCCTCGTAGAGGAAAAGGGCAGAGTCTCCCTGCCCGACATCGAGAAAATATACCGATAATTTTCCCTCGTTCTCTGCAAGGTGGGATTGCCCACTCTCAATAAAACCAGAAAACAATGTTGTGCCAAGACAACCTGTGACGTTGACGCAACCGACCAGGACCAGCACAATGGCGACAGAGAGCCATATCCCTGCCATTTTTTGCACGGGTCCGGGCATATCAGCTGTTCCGTGCACGGCCGACAAGCTCGTACGCTGCGAGAGCAGCACTCTCCCGTATTGCCGCTTCACCGGGGATATCACCTTCAAGCATCAGGACCTTCCCGTCACAGATCGTCGTTTCAACAGCTCCGCCATTACAGGAATACACGAGATTTGAGGTGGCATTATGGAGCGGCGTATTGCATACCCTCCGGGTATCTACCAGCACGATATCGGCCGCTGCACCAGCCGCAAGTCTTCCCGTCCCAAACCCAAGAGCTTCTGCCCCGTGTACAGTTGCCATGGCAAGGGCTTCATGCGCCGGAAGGATGGTGGGATCGTTCCAGAAAAATTTCTGCAGGAGTGCCGCAATCTTTGCCTCTTCAAACAGGTCGAGATTGTTGTTTGAGGCACATCCGTCTGTACCAAGACAGACGTTGACCCCGGCACCTGTCAACAGGGGGTAGGGCATCGCGCGGTGCGTGGCAAGTTTCATGTTGCTTGCCGGGTTGTGCGACACGCTCACACCGCGTTTCTTCAGCAGGGTGCACTCCCCTTCATCCAGCCAGCAGCAGTGCGCCGCTACCGTCCTGGGGGTAAGGATCCCGCATGCATCAAGAAATGCTGACGGTCGCATCCCGTATCGGGCTATGCAGTCCTGAACTTCCTTTTCTGTTTCCGAGAGATGGATATGGATCCCGATCTTCTGTTCCTGTGCAAATTCCGCGCACCACACCAGCCCTTCTTTTGAGACAGTATAAAGCGTGTGGGGCCCTGCAGAGGCCTTGATCCGGGGGTTCTTCATACTCCGGACACGTGCGACAAGGTTTTCGGTCGCTTTGCACTCGATCTCGCGTTTGTCTGCATCGAAGAGATCGATGAACCCGTAGGAGAGCACTGCACGTATACCGGATTCGTCAACCGCCCGGGCTGCATCTTCCATAAAGAAATACATATCGTTAAACGCGGTCGTGCCGCTCCGGATCATCTCGAGACAGGCAAGACGGGTACCAATAAAGACGTCATCACCGGTCAGGTGTGCTTCGAGCGGCCAGATCTTCTGCGAGAGCCAGTCCTGCAGGATCATGTCATCTGCATATCCCCGCAGCAGGGTCATTGCCGCATGGGTATGGGTATTTACCAGGCCAGGGAGTGCGATCGCCCGGTCGCCATCGATGATAAACTCCGCCTCGCCTGTGTGCTTTTTTCGCTCATCTTTCCCCATCCCGGAGATGGTCCCTGTTTCGTCGATAAAAATGTCGACATTCGCCTTCCCGTCCACCACCACGTTGGTGATCAGAAGCGAATGCTTCTTTTCAAATATTTCTGACATCATCTCCATAGATATCAGCCCATATGCCCGATGATCTTTTTTACAATCTCTCCGGTCCGGGTGCAGTACTCTTTGGATGTGGCGAGGATGTGCTCGAAGGTCAGTACCTCACCACCCAGTCCGTTTGCGTAATTATCAACCGTGCATAGCGCCGCAAATTCCATGCCGAGTTCACATGCGAGCGTCGCTTCCGATGCAACCGTCATCCCCACCACATCACCAACCTGTGCAAGTGCATTCACTTCGGCAACCGTCTCGATGCGGGGGCCGCATGTCTGCACATACACGCCTCCGAACCGTGCGGAAGGGACAAGGGTGAAGAGATCTTTTGCAAGGTGTACTGAGAGCTCCGGTCGGACATGCTCTGTCGCATGATCGTGGATGGACGGGATATCGGTCAGGCTGATGTAATCCGCAGGGATCAACAGGGATCCGGGTGTGATATCAAGTTTAAGAGATCCGGCTGATCCAAACGCAATAATCCGGTCAACACCGGCGATTGCCAGTGCCGCGAGATTCGCCCGGTAGTTGATGCGGTGGGGAGGGAGCCCGTTCTGGTGACGCATCAGCATCACAATATCCCCGGTAAGGATCTCAGCGGAGCCAAACGGAGTATTCACGTTCTCTTTTTTCAGCGCCGGAAGTGTTGAAAATAAAAGACTCGTACCCCCGATCATGCCCAGCATCAGGACCACCTGTCCAGGTGTGCCAGTCCCGCCGGAAATTTGTTAATACCTGTCGCCTGCATGTTATCCCTGCTCTGGAGAAAGGTTGTTCATTGGTGCACTAATAGGTAGCGCACATACGGGGAGGGAGGATAAATAAGCGTAAATTCGAAAACGAACCATAGTTCCGCATGACGAGATTCGAGACCGTGAGCGATGAAACCATCAAACGGGGCGAATGCACAGACATCTATTTTGTGCGTACGGAAGAGACGCTGAGCAGAGAAAATATCAACCCGGTCGTCTCAATGGAAGTGACCGCTGCAGCATTGCCGGATACCTGGGCGGTTTTTTGCGGGCTTTTCGATGTGATAACCCTTCTTGAGGGTCTTCCGGTTACGGTGGATGCGATGCCGGAAGGTACGATCTTTTTTAAAAACGAGCCGGTCCTGCGGATTTCTGGAAAGTACCGTGATTTCTGCCGGTACGAAACTGCGATACTCGGGTTCCTCTGCCATGCCTCGGGAATCGCCTCGGCAGCGGCCCATATCACAGTCGCTGCCCGCGGGCACCCTGTCTATTCTTTCGGTTCGCGGCGACAGCACCCTGCCATCGCCGGGATGATCGAACGTGCTGCCTGGATAGGGGGTGTTGATGGTGTCTCGAACACCTGTGCTCCGGAAGGGATGCCCGTCGTAGGGACCATGCCACATGCATTCGTGATGTGTTATGAAACCCCTGAGGAGGCCTGGCGGTCATTTGACCGGTATGCCCCACAAGAGGTCCCGCGGATCATGCTCTGCGACACCTGGTGCGATGAAAAATCCGAGTCCCTGCGGGCAGCAGAATGCGGGGCAACCACGGTCCGTCTCGACACACCGCGATCCCGCCGTGGCGACATGCTGGCAATCATCGACGAGGTGCGATGGGAGCTGGATGCACACGGGTACGAAAACGTAAAGATCCTGTTGACCGGCGGGGTGACCCGCGATGATATAATCGCCTCCGTGCATAGCGTTGACGCATTTGGCGTTGGCGGAGCAATTGCAAATGCCCCTGTGATCGACTTCGGCATGGATATTGTCGAGATTGAAGGAAAGGCCAGGGCCAAGCGGGGAAAGAGGAGCGGTGTCAAGCAGGTCTACGAGTTGCCCGGCGGTGAGCATCAGATGCTTCCGCTCAGTAAGAAAGCTCCTGCAGGCGGGAAACCCCTGCTCGGACCGTTCATAAAAAACGGGATTGTTGTGAAGGGCTCCGGCATGCAGGAGGCACGCCACAGAGTGCTGGAAAGAATACCCGCAATCGCTTCCCGGTAAATTGATTTTTATCTGGTATTAACAAAAGTTCACACCCTGATCCATGAAATCTTATTTTTGGATATGGTGAGGGATACATACCCCTCTATTCCCTGATATGATGAACGCCGCCGCCCCCGAAGGGACGCCCCCGCGGCGGATCAGTTACCAAAAATTCTGAAACCTTCCTGACCCGCCGTGCCTCGGAGAGGCCCTGAGGCGGGTGACTCTCATAAATTTCTATAATTTTCTGGAAAATGCATGACAACTCCTGGCATGTACGACGAGAAAAACCGCAGTATTCAGATACAATAGGGAACTGGCAGATCTTTCTACCAATAAAGGATGAATGCCGCCTCTCCTAAAGGGGCACCCCCGCAGCGGATTGCTGACAGAAAATACTGCTAAAACCTCCTGACCGCCGTGCCTCGGAGAGGCCCTGAGGCGGGTGACCCTCATAAGTACTATGTTTTCTGGAAAAAGACATGAACAAAGAGTTTGTTTCCGAATCATGACAATCAAATTTTTAGATAAGGTGAGTATTTGGACCATCTCCGATATGATAAGCGCCGCCGCCCCCGAAGGGACGCCCCCGCGGCGGATCAAACACGTGGCTGGGAGAATTTACTAGCAACTCTAAAAACTTCCTGGCCTCGCCGTACCCCGACGAGGTCTTGAGGCAGGGACCCTCAGCGATCAAAAGCGTGGTTTTCATTTTGGTGCGAAACTTGTTGGCTTCATCCTGGTTTTCTTTTAAAAAATCCCCAGCCCAGACATTCCCGTGTTCTGCCGGAACCTGATAAGCCGCTCACAAAAGACGCTGGCGAAGGGAAAGCCTAATTCTTTTAACCAATGCCGTACAACAATGTTAAAGCGGGGCCGGTAGATCAGTGGTAGATCGCTTCCTTGGCATGGAAGAGGCCGCGGGTTCAATTCCCGCCCGGTCCATCCTGCTTTTGTGATTTTTTTCCTTTACCGAACCGTACTTTTTTATGCTTGCGGGAAGAGGTTTACTTCAGAACGACCATGCACGTCCGCGACCTGATCCTTCCTGAAGACAAGGTATTCTTCTCGCTGTTTGCACAGATGGCAGATACTATCGGTGAGGCAGCGACCACGCTCAACGAGATCACCCACGAACTCCCGCAGGGAACAGAAAAAGCCCAGAAAGTGCACCAGCTCGAGCATAAAGCTGACGAGATCACGCGGCATATCTACGAGAAACTCAACGAATCGCTGATTACCCCGCTGGAGCCAGAAGAGATCTCCCGCCTGGCACCCGTCATGGATGATGTTCTGGATCGCATCGACCGGGTCACCCAGCAGATCTGCACGTATGGTTTGACGGAGCAAAATGACAAGCTCCGCGAATTTTCGTTCATGATTCTCCTTGCAACTGCAGAGATCGCAAAAGCGTTCAAAGAGCTGCCGGAAATGCAAAAAGTCCAGGAGATCAGGGATCATGCCAACGAGATTAACCGTTTGTACAACCGGGCAATCGAACTCCAGTCGGCGGCAGTTCTTGAAATCTTCAAGTCAAAGGATCTGCTCCTGATCATCAAACTCAAGGATATATACGAGGGACTTGGTCTGGTGATGGAGAAATGCAATGATGTAGGTCACGCACTCAATGACATTATCCTGAACCATTCCTGATACCATGGAGCCCCTGATCATTTTTGGTGTTATCCTTGCACTTGCCTTGAATTTTGTCAACGGGCTCAATGATGCAGCGCATTCGATTGCTACGGTCGTGGCAACAAAATCCCTGTCACCATGGCGTGCAGTGCTCCTGACATCACTGTGTAACATGCTGGGACCATTCATTTTTACGACTGCTGTAGCGGCCACGATCGGAACTGCCATCGTCCATCCCGATTCCCTGAACCCCGTATCCATCATCGTTGCTATGGGAACTGCCATCTCACTTGTCTTTGTCGCCACCCGGGCCGGTCTCCCAATCTCCAGCAGTCATGCAATGGTGGGAGGGCTTCTGGGAGCAGGGATCGGCGCCGGTGGTTTTGCCGCCGTTATTATTCCCGGCCCCATTACGATTATCGACATCGGTATCGCTGCGCTGGGAGGTGCAGTCGTAGGGGGGCTGGTTCTGGGTACCCTCACAGCAGCGCTGAAAGGGGAGGTCCGACTCGGCCTCCTGATCGGAGTAGTATTCGGTGGTACCCTGGTCATCCCGGTGCTGATGCTTGCAGGTGTGCTGAAAATTTCCGGTCTGCTTGTCATTGTCCTGTTCATCTTCATCTCGCCGGTCATGGGGGTGAGCGCGGCTTTTGTATTCAATGTCATTATCTCGCACCTGTTCCAGCACAGTAAGCAGAACCGTGTCCGCAGGATATTCAGGCCGCTTCACATAGTTGCGAGCCTCTTCCAGGCAACAGGACATGGGGCAAACGACGGCCAGCATGCAGTAGGGGTCATCGCTGCCCTGCTCGTATCAGCCGGGATCCTCACAACATTTTCAATACCGCCATGGGTACTCCTGAGTTCAGCGGTCGCGATCGGTCTTGGTACCGTGTTCGGTGGCTGGGATGTCGTGGACAAGATGGCAAAAAAGATTACCCGGATCCGCCCCTACCAGGGATTTTCCGCAGCCACGGCCGGAAGTGCAGTACTTGCGATGGTGACATCGTACGGAGTACCAGTCTCTTCAACGCATGTCATCAGCGGGGCAATCGTGGGTGTCGGGGCAACCCGGGGGAGAAATGCGGTGCAGTGGGAAGTCGTACGGGAGATGATGACGGCATGGGTGATCACCATCCCCTTAGCCCTCGTTCTCTCCTATGTCGGGTACGGTATTGTCAGCTTTCTTTTGAACTCACTGTTTTTATAATACTGCAATATCGCCATATTTTTTACCATGGCTGACTGATTATCCGTAGGTTGTTATGGGTCTTCGTGAGCTGCTGATACCGCATGATAAGATCTTTTTTGATCTGTTTGAAAAACAGGCAGGGGTTGTCAAGGAAGCGGCGTGGCGGCTGGTCGCGCTGACCGAGGATTTTACATTTGTCAAAGAGAAACGTCATGAGATCGAGAAGCTTGAGCACAAGGGTGACCAGATCACGCATGATATCTATGACCAGCTGAACCGCACGTTCATCACGCCGCTTGACCCCGAAGAGATCTCCCGCCTTGCCTCGGCACTTGACGAGGTGCTGGACTACATCGATGGTACAACAGAAAAAATGTACTATTACGGAATCGGAGAAACCGATGCTCATATGATCGAACTCGCAAAACTGATCCACATGTCTACTGCAGAGATAGAGAGTGCAGTAAAAGGAATCCGCTCGATCAAGGACCCAAAATACGTCGAAGAACGTTGCATCGAAGTGAACCGCCTGGAAAATCTGGCGGACGACGTACTCGCCCATGCTGTTACCGACCTTTTTAAAACCACAGATGCAATTACCATCATCAAACTCAAGGATATCTACGAGCATCTCGAGACCGCAACTGATCATTGCGAAGATGTAGCAAATGTGCTCTCTGACATCGCAATCCGGCACTCATGAGCGCAGCGCATAGTACCGTCGAGAGGTTTGCATGATCGAAGCACCGATGATACTTATCATTGCTATCATCATTATCGCATTGATTTTTGATTTTACCAACGGTTTTCATGATTCGGCAAATTCCATATCGACAGTCGTATCCACAAAGGTCCTTTCACCCCGTAATGCCGTGGCATTTGCTGCCTTTTTTAATTTTGTTGCTGCATTCGGATTTGGTGTTGCGGTGGCAAGCACGATAAGTAAAATCGTTGAACTGAATTACGTACAGACAGACATTATTCCCTATATTATCCTGAGCGCCCTGACGGGAGCGATTGTATGGAACCTGATGACCTGGCTTTCCGGCCTTCCGACCTCCTCCTCCCATGCTCTCATTGGTGGACTCTCAGGAGCGGGTATTTCGGCAGCAGGGCTTGCTGCGATCAAGTGGTCCACCGTTACACTGGTTGCGACATTTATGGTTATATCGCCTCTCATTGGTCTTGTCTGCGGATTCCTGTTCATGGCAGTTGTCCTTAATCTTACAAGGAAGGCAAACAAGCAGTCCGCTGAGAATTATTTCAAACGCCTCCAGCTCTGTTCGGCAGCAGCGTATAGTTTCAGCCACGGGACAAACGATGCCCAGAAAACCATGGGAATCATAGTCCCGCTCCTGTTCTCTATCGGGTACTTCGGAGCAGCCGTTGATCCGAATCACCTGCCTGTTCCCCTGTGGGTTATCCTGATCGCACATGCTGCCATCGCGCTCGGGACCCTGTCCGGGGGATGGCGGATCGTCAAAACAATGGGTTACAAGATTACAAAACTCCGCCCGGTGCACGGGTTTGCCGCAGAAACTGCGGGTGCTGCGACAATCATCGGGGCATCCGTCGTCGGAATTCCCGTCAGCACAACCCATGTCATCTGTTCATCGATCATGGGCGTTGGGACGACCATGGGTGCAAGCACTGTCAAGTGGGGAGTTGCCCGGAGCATCATGATCGCGTGGCTCCTCACTATCCCCGTAAGTGCGCTTATCGGGTTTGTGGTATTTGCGGTTATCCGGGTAATTATCGGGTACTAAAAGCACCAAAAAAACGGGCATTTTTTATGTTCGCACCAAAAAGTGATCTTTCCCCTCGTAACTGACGTTGTGAGAGGAGATGTCCGCACTGTCAACGGATGAAAGATTACTTATTGGGTAATATGCCATATTAACACCAGAATTAAAGACGTATTTACGAAGTGAATGATAGCAAAAATTCTGTGTCGGAATTGTAATTGAAAAAAGTGATATGGCCATGGAATTGTGGTAAGTTCAGCAATCAATATTTTTTCAAAACTGAGAACTTTTCATAATTCCATAAAGGAGGGGACAGTACCCATCCCCTCCCTTTACCTACCCTCTGCGCTTTGCGATTGTATAGTATTAACCTGTTCTGGCGTTATCGTACTAGGGGGGCGACAGTGGCGGGGGCAAGCCGAAGGCGAAGCCCCCTGGAACGTTAAAATGAGGTGCTGAACTGGTAGTTTTACCCTGTTTATTTTACAACTAGTACCTGCCAAATTGTTGACTCCATCCACATGCCCTCCCGGCTTGAATGGCACAAAAAGAAAGAACCAGGTACCTGAAAGTCATTTCTTAACCTTTTTCACAACGGTCTGGAAATACCGGCAGTACCCGTTTATCGGGCAGATTTCGCACTTCGGTTTCTTTGCGATGCAGCACGCCCTCCCATGAGAGATCAGGAGGTCGGTAAGATCCCCCCACTGGCTTTTTGGGAATGCAGCCATCAGGTCCTGCTCGATCACGCTGACGTTGTCAGTATCAGAAAATCCGATCCGCTGCGCGAGCCTCCGGACATGGGTATCGACCGCAACCCCCTCGTTCCTGCCAAGCGCGTGGTAGAGCACGATGTTTGCCGTTTTTCTGCCCACGCCGGGGATGGTCAGCAGTTCGTCCATCGTTTCGGGCACTTTGCCACCGGATTTTACCAGGAGCGCCTGTGAAGCAGCAATGATATGCCGGGCCTTGGCATGGTAATACCCTAGGCTGTGAATAATGGTTTCCACGTCTTCAGTCTTTGCCGCCGCGAGCGCTGCAGGCGTCGGGTATTTAGTAAATAGCGGTTTTTTTACCAGGAGGACTGCACGATCGGTGGTCTGAGCAGAGAGAATAGTAAGGATAAGAACCTCAAACGCTGTTCCATGGCACACCATGGCAGAAGAATCACATGCATCAGGATACTGCCTTGATAAAAGTGAATAGATTTTTTCAGCGTCCTGTTTTTTCATGAAATATGGGGTAGGGCGGATTCGAACCGCCGTCAAAGCGTCCCAAACGCTCTAGGATGGACCAGGCTACCCTACTACCCCGTGCCATCATACCTGTGTCGGGAACGTAAAAATACGTAGTGGTTCCCGGGCTATGATCCGCCCTTTTAGAGCGGCAGGATCTTTTTCCTGCTCCCGCTCACGACGGTGCCATTAAACTCTCCGGTAAGAATCGCGCGGGAAAGGTTCTCAGGGTTATTCCCATCAAGGACCACGAGCGGGATGTGACTGCGCTCTACTACCCGGGCAGCAACAATATCGAGCACGGTGTTAGAACCCGCGGTAAGCCCGTTCCCGCCGACGATCTGAAGCAGGTGTGCAGGGGTAAGCGTCTCAAATCGTTCTGCTTTCTTGTTCTTTTTCGGGTCGGCGGAATAGATGCCATCGACCGAGGTGACATTTATAAAAACCGATGCACCCACGCGTTCGGCGAGCACCGCCGCAACCGCGTCGGTTGTCTGCCCGGGGGTGATCCCTCCCATAACGACAATCTTTCCGGATTCGGCAAATTTTTTTGCATCTGCATGACTCTCTGCCACTTTCGGGTAGGCCTTCTCCCCCAGTGCAGCAATGAGCAGGTTTGCGTTCAGCCGGGTGATCAGGATGCCGATCTCATCAGATGTACCCTCGTCGATACCAAGAGTGCGGGTAACAGCAATGTAGCGGCGGGCTTCGCCGCCACCGCCAACCACGACAAACAGGCGGTGGTGTGCTGCAATCTCCCCAAGCACCGGAACATACTCTTTGATCTTATTCTTCTCGAGGGATGGGATCAGGATTGAGCCGCCCAGAGAGATGACAACGGTCTTCATTGCACTAGTTTTTGTACCGGATGGTCATATAGAGTTGTTGAATATGCTCTGTTGTCCTGTCTGTAAAAGCCGGGATATCTTTCCGGTTGCCGGGGGGTATATCGGCCAGATTTACCTCTGCAAGAACTGCAGGTACCGGGGGTCATTTGTCCTTGAGACAGATGATGGAGCCAAAAAACCCACGGGAGAGAAAGAACAATAACTCCTCGTGAGCACTATTTGCATCTTGGAGTCCTTATGCACGAAGCACGCCTGTACCAGAAACTTGAGAACAATACGGTGAAATGCGCACTCTGCAACCACCGCTGCACTATACAGGAAGGCAAACATGGGATCTGCGGCGTACGGCTGAATGAAAATGGCATGCTGTATGCGGCAACCTACGGGAAGATCAGTTCTGAAGCGGTGGATCCCATCGAGAAAAAGCCCCTCTTCCACTACCTGCCCGGAACGCTCTCATACTCGCTGGGGAGCATCGGCTGCAATTTCCATTGCCAGCACTGCCAGAACTGGCATATCTCGCGTACGACCTTTGAGGATGCTACCTTGCGTTCACTTTCACCGGAAGAAGGAGTCCGGCGGGCACTTGCGTCCGGCAGCGCGAGTATAGCATGGACGTATAATGAACCGGCCATCTGGCATGAGTATCCCCTTGATATGGGGACGCTGGCCCGCAGAAAAGGGCTTGGAACTGTCTACGTAACAAACGGCTACATCACCGAAGAGGGACTCCGGGAACTCGCACCCATGCTGAATGCCTACCGGGTGGACATCAAGGCATTCACAGATGATTTTTACAAAAAAGTCTGCGGGGCACGCCTCCAGCCGGTGCTTGACTCCGCGGTGCTTGCCAGGGAACTTGGCATGCATGTGGAGACGGTCACGCTTGTCATTCCCGGGCTCAACGACAGCAAAGAAGAGATGGAGTCCCTGATCCGCTGGGTCATTGAGCATCTCGGCCCGGCAACACCGATGCATTTCTCCGCATTCCATCCGGATTACAAGATGACTGACCGGGGTGCAACACCTGGCGCTACCCTCGAAAGGATCTGCAACCAGGCAAAAGAGCTCGGGCTTCGCTTTCCGTACGTAGGAAATGTGTATAACCACCGGTACGAGAACACTTACTGCCCGGCCTGCGGGGCAACACTCATCGAACGGCAGGGATTTTCGAGCACGATCCGAAAACTCGACGGGCAGCAGTGTACGGACTGTGGTGAGAAGATCGAGATCGTGCGTGATGTCCCAAAAACAAGTTCCTGAACCACGGTTCATTGCCGATCGGATGCTCGGTACACTCAGCCGGTACCTCCGGTTCATGGGATACGACACGGTGAGTGCCAACGGATTTACTGAAGGAAACACAAAAGAGGATACCCTGCTTCTCGAACTCGCCGTGCAGGAGGACCGCATCCTGCTCACGAGAGACACCGAGCTTGCATCAAGGGGAAAGGAGCGGGCAGTCCTGGTTGTTTCCGATGATGTTATGGAACAGGTCCGGCAGCTGATCGATCGTGGTCTGATCGTTCGAAGGGTGATGATGACCCGCTGTTCCCTGTGCAATACCCTGCTGAGGGTAGCAACGACAGATGAGATTAATGATGCGGACTACGCCCCGCGGGATAATACGGGGCTTACCTTCTGCTGGTGTGACCAGTGCAGGAAACTCTACTGGAACGGATCGCACGGAAAACATATTTCAGAAAGAATCGGAGAAGAGAGGATTGACCCATGTTACAGGGAAAAATTACACCTCTTATGACCTGATGTAATCGGAGCCCTTTACGTGCTCCGATTGGTGTCTGACAATGCAAAACAGGGGCTATATCGGGCTCCCTTTCCATAAAGTCCATAAATTATCGTTATTTTGTCAAACGGTCGATTTATTTGAGACTCGCAGACGCGTTTGATGACCGTTTATTTCCAGAAACCTGCTGGAAGTCCGATGCAAAACTACCTGCTTCAGAAACCAGCCTATGAGGCTCTGAAGGGCATTATATGCTGCTCAATTCCGGAGTATTTTTACCATCGGGGACAGTACATGCCGGATAATGAATCTCCCGGGGGTTATCAGGCACCGTGCCTCAACCGGGCACGACAACGCAGAATGGAAGGGAAGTTTTTTGTCATTGGTTCACCGATAAGGCATTCAGCTGGATGGGGCAAGAACTCTTTATTCATCCTTTTCCAAAAAAATCAAAGTAATTACGAGGTTCACCCGCCTCAAGGCCTCTCCGAGGCACGGCGGGTCTGGAAAGATTTTCAGAATTTTGGTCGCTGATCCGGTGCGGGGGCGCCCCGCCGGGGGCGGCGGCGTTCATCGTAATCCTGGGATTTTATTGGTTCCTTATCATATATATTATTTCAATTTCCAGGATTCACGTGCGAACTCTGTAGTCCCCGTGTTCCAACGAACATTCGAACGTGAAAATATACGAATCTGGAGGAGACAATGCACCGGATTAAAACTATTATTTGGGAGGTTTCTGGGGTTGTAACAATTGAACTTCCCTTATGATCTCCCTATGGAACACCAGCAGCATATCGCTGATCATGCCGAACATGAAAATTTCAATGCCCACGACGATCAGGAGCACGGTGAGGATCGTAAGGGGGATGTGATCGATGTTATGCAGCCACTCAAGGAAAACATACACCCCTGTCAGCATGCCAAGAATCGAGGTGAATACACCCAGCATCCCGAAGTAGAACATGGGGTTGTTCACCCGTGCAAGCCGGTAAATGGTGCTTACAATCTTAATGCCGTCATGAAACGGGGAGAGTTTCGTTCTCGTTCCCGGGCGGCGGGAATATTTTATCGGTACAACCATTATGCGTTGACCGTTCCGGACAGATTCAACCGAGATCTCGGTCTCGATCTCGAATCCTTTCTCTTTTAGGTTCATCTGCTGTATGGCAAGGCGGGTGAATGCCCGGTACCCGGAAAGAATATCGTGGAGATCCCGGCTGTGGGCAACCTTGAAAAGAAGATTCAGCATCTGGTTTCCAAAAAGATTGAGACGCGAGAATGACCCTTCCTCTGCATTGACGAGCCGGTCGCCAATGACCTGATCGAATCCAAGAAACAGGGGGGTGAGCATTTTTTCTGCATCTCTCGGTGCGTATGTGCCATCGCCGTCGAGCATAAGTATATACGGTTGTTCGATGACTTCAAACGCTTCAATGATGGCATTTCCTTTACCCTTCCCCGACTGTGTACGAACAGTCGCACCGGCCTCCCTCGCGACTTTGACCGTGTTATCAGTACTTTTACCATCGATCACGAGAATATGGTCATATCCCAGCTCCCTGAATTCACGAATTATCTTCCCAATCGTCAGATCTTCATTTAAAGTTGGAATTAAGATGCAAACCTCATCTTTTTCAAATTTCATTAACATAGTATTTTTAATCGGGTAACATAAGTGCTTCTATGCATATCCCGAAAAAAGGGCTTCGGGCTCTGGGTATTGCAGAAAGTTACACCGGACGATCTGTCTCAAAACTCGCAGGAGTGGTGATGAGAAAAGATCTCCGTATAGATGGTTTTATTTTTTCAACAGTCACTGTCGGGGGGATGGATGCCACTGCATCTGTTCTCCGTATGGTAGATGAGCTTGAACGCAGCGATATAAACGTAATCATGCTCTCGGGATGTGTAATTGCGTGGTTTAATGTTATCGACCCTGCAAAGATTGCACAGGAGACCGGAAAACCGGTGATCTGTGTTACCTATGAGGAATCGGATGGACTTCTCGAAGATATCCGTCACCATTTTCCTGATGACATCCAACGAATCTCCGCGTACAGGAACCTGGGAGAACGTATACGGGTAGAACTTCATACAAAACAGACGATCTTCATCAGGTGCTGGGGGATTGAGGTCAGTGACGGGGCACGTCTCTGTAATGCTTTCACGGTGGAGGGAAAGATACCGGAACCACTGCGGGTTGCACGACTGTGCGCCAGAAAATTAATTCCAAATCCATGATATCCGGAGAATCGTAAAATAACACTGAATTGAACAGAAAATTCATAACAATACGGGAAAAATATATTTTTTCTGAAGTAAATGGAATGGAGAGGCTAAAAAAATGTCAACAGTCGTTAAATGCCATCGATGGGTCTGTCTTGAATGCCATTATATTTATGATCCTGAAAAAGGAGATCCCAAAGCAGGGATTCCTCCCGGCACCCCCTTTGAGGAACTCCCCGACACATGGCGCTGTCCTGAATGTAAAATCCTCAAGGTAAAAAAAGGCGTGTTCAAACG